>Ga0208544_10000056_pt1 | contig 82291 bp, 72 predicted proteins | sample DEB08_DNA_9_FD_184526 | JGI IMG/M metagenome (GOLD analysis project Ga0208544, IMG submission 184526) | Aqueous microbial communities from the Delaware River and Bay under freshwater to marine salinity gradient to study organic matter... | ecosystem: Environmental > Aquatic > Marine > Coastal ...
GCCACGCGGTATTCTTGTTAGAAACTCATTCGTAACTTCCATGTAGAAACTCCCTTCAAAGCTATGAAGGAATCAAATCGCATTTCAGCAGACTATATGGAATGTGGGGTCAGCGAACCGCTTACAGCTCTTTTCTGTTAGGAGCCAGTTCATTTCTATCCAGTTTGATTTCCGTGTGCCTTGCCCATTCCTTGGCGTCACGCAAGTGCTCAAAAGACTTGCTTAGGTCTGGAAAACCGTTGCGACGAATTTGAACCTGATACTTGTTTTTTCTTTTCCGTATGGAAGCCATAATGAACCTCTTGCTGTGACCACAGTGTGACAACAGCTGATATTCAATTATCCTTCTGAGAGCCTTATTCTCTTAAGCCATTGATTTACTTAAGAAATAATGGTGGGCGATACTGGGATTGAACCAGTGACCCCTACAATGTCAATGTAGTGCTCTCCCGCTGAGCTAATCGCCCATCTGATTGATTGAAAGCAAATTCCAACACAATCCAATGATCTGCCATCGGGCCGCATATCACTATGCTAGGCAGTTGTCGGCATACACCATGAATGCCCGTTTTCGTCAAGCAATTGCAGAGGCAAATCGCTCAAAAATTAAATCGCTTACTATTCTGGCAGAACCAACATATCCAAATCCCATCGGACAAAGTCAGATGCTCACCGCATTTTTGCTTTATGCGGCAGTCAACATTTTTTCGACTTCATTCACGAGATCACGAAGATGGAAGGGCTTTGACAGCACTTTTGCATCTTTAGGCGCTTTGGAATCTGCATTCAACGCCACAGCGGCAAATCCAGTGATAAACATGACTTTCAAATCAGGATCGATCTCGGTTGCTCTACGCGCCAGTTCGATACCATCCATTTCCGGCATCACAATATCTGTCAGCAACAGATTGAACGGCTCTTCGCGTAAGCGATCATAAGCACTGGCTCCATTATCATATGACACGACCTGATATCCGGCATTGTCCAATGCCTTCACAAGGAACCGACGCATGTCATTATCATCTTCAGCCAGCAGTATTTTCGTCATTACACTAATTCCGATCTTTTTCACCGATTGGACATTTGCTGATTCGCATTGAATGTCAGGACGAATAGACACAATTGTGGTAAACAACCTGTGAAAGTCTGGCTTATTTTTTGGGAAAAGTCTTCTGGTTTTTAGTGGACTTTGAAAAAATCGGCTGGCAAGTTTCCTGCGCGACAACGATTGCAAAGCGGCTATTTGAAAGAGAAATGAGATTGCTTCAAACACCGGCATCCCCATTGATGAGAATTTTGCGCCCCGCAATGAGCCGCATACCCTTCGTGTTTAATTCACCTCATTCAGGCCGGTTTTACGACAACAACTTTCTAAACGCCGCTAAGCTTGACCCCCTAACCTTGAGACGTTCTGAAGATTTCATGGTTGATGAATTGTTTGCAAGTGTTGTGCCTCTCGGCGCACCAATGTTGGTTGCTGACTTCCCAAGAGCCTGGCTGGATGTGAATAGAGAGCCCTATGAACTCGATCCGCACATGTTTGATGGCGAGTTGCCGCCCTTTGCGAACACGAAATCTGCCCGTGTTGCAGGTGGGCTGGGTACGATTGCCCGCATCGTTTCTGAAACTGACGAAATCTACGGATCAAAGCTCCCAGTTGCCGAGGCCTTGTCGCGGATTCAGAATCATTATCTACCCTATCATGCTGCCCTGCGCGGCTTGATGGCCGAGGCAATTGTCGAATTTGGACACGCAATTCTGGTTGATTGCCATTCCATGCCGTCCTCGTCGCTATCAAATACAAATTTTAATCAGGTCCGCTTAAGAGCCGATTTTGTGCTGGGTGATCGATATGGAAGCGCCTGTTCACCTTCGATAACCAATGCCGCCGCTGAATTTTTGCGCGATCTTGGCTATCGTGTTGAAATCAACAAACCATATGCAGGCGGCTTTATTACCGAACATTACGGCCGCCCGCAAAACGGACTTCATGCTATTCAAATTGAAATCAACCGCGCTTTATATATGAACGAAGAAACAGTAACCAAATCAGAAAACTTTGATCAATTGGCCCGTGATTTGTCCATATTCACGTCACGCCTCGTCTCAATCCCGGAACTTGGCTTGAAAGGCGATATACCTTTAGCCGCAGAATAATCTTTATGAACATTCCAACCATTATTTGGATCAGAATTTAATGACCCCCGAGCTTATCGAAACGACCCTTCATGCGCTTTGCGATCTTGCAGAGGTTCAAACCATACGCCACTTCCGTGCGCCAATGGAAATCACCAATAAATTGGAGAAGGGATTTGATCCGGTAACGATAGCAGATCAGGCCGCTGAAACGGCAATCCGCACCTATTTGATTAAACACTTTCCCGACCATGGAATTTTGGGCGAAGAACACGCCTCTATTAATGAGAATGCAGACTATTGTTGGATCATCGATCCGATTGATGGAACAAGAGCATATATCTCCGGCCTGCCAACTTGGGGCACTCTGATTGGGCTAAGCTATAAAGGAACGCCCATTGCAGGAGTGATGCATCAGCCATTCACCGGAGAAAAATTCTTGTCTGCGGGAAAGCATAGTTTTTTAGAGCATCATCAGAAAAAGCAACGCATGAGCACCTCCTCCGTGACGGACTTGGGTCAGGCAACTTTGATGTCAACGGCACCTGAGTTATTTACAGGCTCAGACGAAAATGCTTTTTCACAGCTTTCGAAGGCGTGCCGTTTAACCCGTTTCGGTTTTGATTGTTATGCATATGCCATGGTTGCCGCTGGACATGTTGAATTGGTAGTGGAGTGCGGGCTGAATGCATATGATATCGCGCCACTTATACCTGTCATTGAGCAAGCTGGCGGATGTGTTGCTTCCTGGAAGGGGGAAAGCGCAGCTGGCGGAGGCAAAGTCATTGCAGCAGCAAACGACCATATATTAAATGCAGCATTAGAAATTTTTGCGCAATACGCATAGTAAAACAATTCAAAGCGGTAATTTCCCCTACTTCACATTCAATGACATATTCTTGATTTCCTATTGATCGCAGAATAATTCAAATATTAAACGTAACCAAACGGCACATTATCGCCATGTTGGTTCGCCAAATTTAATCTCTTCTCATCAAATTAATATGTGAGAAGAATTCTTGAACCGAGGAGAAACACATGTCCAACAAGAAAATGACTTCAGCAGCTATTGTAGCTGGCGCAATCTCAGCAGCTGTAACCATGGCCGCAATGACCACACCTGCACATGCAGCCAAAATTAAATGCTTCGGCGTTTCTTTGGCTGGCCAAAACGACTGTGCTGCAGGCGCTGGCACAACATGCGCCGGAACTTCAAAAGTCGATTACCAAGGCAATGCTTGGAAATATGTTGAAGCTAATTCTTGCGACGAGATCGTGATTAAAGTTGATGGCCAAGACGACCGCATGGGTGCAGCAGAAGAGCTGACACGCGACATTCCTAGCTAAGTCACACAATAATTAAATTTTAGGGGAGGCAAACATGACCGACACAGTTTTATCGGCCAATTTGCCTCCCTTTTCCTTTGACCCTTTGCCTTTACCAGCACGTGCTGGTGTTGGGCTCAAAGCTTCCCATATTGACGAAATTCTTTCCCGAAAAGCAGAAATGGGTTTCTTTGAAGTCCATGCTGAGAATTATATGGGCGCTGGTGGCTTGCCCCATGCGCAACTCAGGGCAATTCGGGAAAATTATCCTTTAAGCCTTCATGGCGTAGGCATGTCGATTGGCAGCGCTGGTAAACTGAACTCTAGCCATCTTGCGCGTTTCAAACGACTTGTAGAAATTTATCAACCAGCAATGATCTCAGAGCACCTGGCTTGGTCTACTCATGACGATGTCTTCTACAATGATTTACTGCCAGTTCCCTATACTGGCGAAACGCTTGCTCAGGTCGTTACACATATTGACGAAATGCAGACCTATATCGGCAAACAAATTTTAATTGAAAACCCTTCAACCTATGTGACATTTGAAGAATCGGATTGGTCTGAGTTCGACTTTATGGCCGAGCTGGCAAAACGCTCCGGCTGCGGGCTGTTGTTTGATGTGAACAATGTTTTTGTGTCTGCGACCAATCATAAATATTCACCCCGCGAATATATCGATGCATACCCGCTTCATCTGGTTCGTGAGATTCATTTGGCCGGCCACGCCGAAGAGCAAGATGATGATGGCGATCCGCTTTTGATCGACGCCCATGACCGAGAAGTCTGCGATAGCGTTTGGGATTTGTACCGATATACGATTGCAAAAACCGGATCATTACCTAGTCTGGTTGAATGGGACAATGACGTGCCTAGCTGGGAAGTCCTTACAGACGAAGCACGCAAAGCAAATGCGATTTTGGGCATTAACAGCAGCGTGATACCTACCCCGACGTCTTCCCTTGGACATGCCGATGATCGCCATGCGACATGATGAAACCATCTGAAAACCTTAAAGCAGATATTGAAGATAATGCGTTTCAATATGCATTGCGCAATGAGACATTTGCAGCAGCTTTGCTGGATCCAGATATTGATATCCCAGCAGGTGTCGGAAAAGCCAAAAACAACCAAGCACCAAAACGCTTTTCCGTCTATCGCAATAATGTGGTTGTTAGTTTGATGGATGCGATGGCTTCATCCTTTCCTTCGCTCCTAACCATCATGGGTGAGGAGAACTTCAAGCGGGTTTCGCGAAACTTCATTCTAAACCACCCGCCATCATCCCCGATGATGCAGCAATTTGGCAGAGCATTTCCTGAGTTTTTATTAGGATTTAAGCCTCTTGCAAAATCGCCTTTCCTTGCGGACGTAGCAAAAGCAGAGCTGTCTTGGATAAATGCCTATCATGCCCAAGACGCAGCAATAATAACTCCTGAAGAGCTTCAGTCCGTAAACCCTGAAAAGGTGATGGATCTGGTTTTGACGCCCCACCCTGCCTTTCACATCCTAACTTCGCCTTACCCGGTTATTGACCTATTCCATGCACGAACCGAGTGGCCAAAGCCCGGTCTGGATATTGGACAGGCCCAAACATTGGTTATCACAAGGCCCTATTTTGAATGTTTCGCGAATGAAGTTGATGAGAGCATTGGTTGTTTCTTATCGCTGTTAGCTTCTGGTATTTCGCTTGGCGAGGCAATTTCAAAAACCAGCGAAATTCATGCTGATTTTGACGCCACAACAGGTATTGCTTCGATGCTGCAAATTGGCTGCTTCAAGTCTCTTGAAACCGCCTAACCAAACTAAGGACACACCTATGAAACTGATATCCAATTTGAAATCCTTGCATGATGGCGTTTTTCACCGTATCGAAAAATTATCCGAGGGATGGCTGCTGGAAGCATTGGCCCGTTTAACTTTTGTTGCTGTCTTGTTTTTGTATTTTTGGAATTCAGGTAAAACCAAGATTGGCGAAGGCCTTTTCGGAATTTTCAATATACAAGACAGTGCCTATTTTCAAATTTTAGGCGAGACGGGGATGATTGCTTATGAATTCGATACGGCAAACATTCCTTGGTACATCGATCTAGTCGTTTTCATGGGAACGGTCGCAGAATTTGCCCTACCACTTATGATCCTTTTCGGATTGTTTACCCGGATTGCGGCGGCAGGGATGGCTATTTTCATTTTCGTCCAAAGCTACGTGGATATTTATGTACATAATGTAGACGCTGGCACCGTTGGACAATTGTTTGATCGCGATGCCGCATCTTTGGTTTTCGACCAACGCGCTTTATGGCTATTCTTGATGGCTGTGTTGATCATAAAAGGCGCTGGCGCACTATCTATTGATCGACTTCTGTCAAATTGGTGGAGCGCGAAATAACGGACAAATTTTGTTTACAAAAAAGGCGCTTTGAGAAATCCCAAGCGCCTTTTTCAATTCTCAGTTAAGCAGCAATCTGCTTGACCTTTTTAGCCTTTTCATCAGGCTTGCTGATAGCGATTTTTCTAGGCTTCATTGCCTCTGGAATTTCCCGGATTAGATCAATATGAAGCAAGCCGTTTTCCAGTTTTGCATTACGGATCTCAACATGGTCAGCCAATTGGAAACGGCGTTCGAACGCACGCGAGGCAATCCCTTGAAACAGAAACTCGCTGCCTTCCGTTTCTTCTACCGGCTGCTTTTCACCCGTAATGGTGAGCGTATGTTCTTTTGATTCAATCGAAAGATCATCTTCACCAAAGCCAGCTACGGCCATTGAAATCCGATAGGCGTTTTCGCCAGTCCGTTCAATATTGTAGGGTGGATAGGATTGGGCGCTCTCGCTGTTTCCTGCCTTGTCCAACATTGAAAAAATGCGGTCAAAACCGATGCTCGAACGATAAAGTGGTGCATAATCTACAGTACGCATAATAGGTCCTCCTTGAAGCGACATTGCGTGTTTTTATGACATCTGATCTCTGCAACAGCAGATCAGACAGGTTTTCGCGAACCCGTTTGGCATTCGCTGATACTTAGGTGGGAATGATAAAATGGAGATTCAAGATGTTTGTGGAATTTTCTGATCGCCTGAAATTTTTTTCGACTTGGCACTGAAATCATATGCTTGATCGCGATACACATCACCTAGTTGCCAATGTAACGCTAAGACGATAGGTAAGAAATCGAATTAGAGTTCCATTTGCAAAGCCTCCCTAGATGAAATTGGCCAATCAGAAATATAATCCGATGCCTCCAAACCCGATCATAGGTGAGGCTAAGACCAAAGATGGCATTTCATTGCGTTATGCCCATTGGCGAACCACAAATCCACCAACACAAGGCACCGTACTTTTGTTGCATGGTCGTGCAGAATACATTGAAAAATTGTACGAAACTGTCACAGACCTTCGCGAAAAAGGCTTTGATGTTTTAACCTTTGATTGGCGCGGCCAGGGCGGATCACAGCGCCTGCTGGATGACGAACGCCGCGGCTTTATTGAACAATTCGATCAATATGTCATTGATCTCGATACCATTTTAACCGACGTGGCCCTTCCCGATTGCCGCGCGCCCTTTTACATTTTGGCCCATTCAACCGGTTCTCTCGTCTCTCTGTTATCTGCGCCTTTGTTCGCAAACAGAATTAGACGAATGGTTCTTGCTTCTCCACTTTTGCGGTTTGGTACCCTGCCTGTAGCCCAAAACAGCTTAAAATGGATAACAGGGGCAATGCATGTGTTGGGTTTGGGGTCGCGTTATATGTCAGGAGGCGCAACACCAGATGAAAACCGCCCTTTTAGTGGCAATCGTTTAACCAACGACTTGGAGCGATTTCAGCGCAATGCCCAATTTGCAGGCGATGAACGACATCTTACCATTGGCGGGCCAACTGCATCTTGGGTATTTGCAGCAACCAGAGCCATGGACAAGGTCAATGATCCGGATTTTCATGCTCAAGTAACAATACCAACTCTGCTGGTTTGTGCTGGCAACGATAAGGTCGTTAACAATGAAGCCGCTGAACATTTAGGCCGCAGATTGCGCTCGGGCAAATGCCTGATAATTCCCGGCGCTGAACACGAATTATTGCAAGAGCGGGATCGCTATCGCGAACAACTGCTTGCAGCATTCTATGCCTTTGTGCCCGGCAGCCCGTCTGGACCGACCAACAAAATTAGGCCTTCAGGCAAGAAATAAACGCTTCAATTTCATCTGAAGTAGTCGCGAAGCTGGTCACAAGACGATACAAGTCTTCTCCCTCCTGCAAAAGATCAGAATGGGCAATCGGTGCTTGCCATTCGAAAAAGACAGCACCTTTTTCCCGTATTTCCGATGCTTTTTTCTTTTGCATCACAACAAAAATCTCATTTGCTTGCGGTTGCCAAGCTAATCGAACGGTGTTTGACTGCTGAAGTTCTAGCGTCAAAATTTGTGTCATGGCATTGGCATGGTTCGCCATGTTCAACCAGAGATCGTCGGTGAGATAGGCATCAAATTGAGCCGAAACAAATCGGCTTTTAGAAAACAACTGCCCTGCCCGTTTGTGATGAAAAGCCACCTCTTCACGCATGGTGGGATCGAAACAAATAAGCGCCTCCGCGCACCAACATCCATTTTTTGTGCCGCCGAAAGAAAGATAGTCCACACCGGATTTCCATGTCATTTCTGCAGGGCTAACACCAAGGGTAACCAGCGCATTGGAAAATCTTGCCCCGTCCATGTGAAAAGGAATTTCAGTTTCCTTGGCAATTTCAGAAATCGCGCCAATTTCTTCCATTGAATATATAGTACCAAGCTCAGTAGCTTGAGTAAGCGTAATCGAACCGGGCCTGCCGTGATGGATAAATGAGACTGGATAGTTGGAAATCGCCTTGCGCAATAAATATGGATCCATCTTGCCATGGTCACCAGCAACAGGGCACAATCTGCCCGATGAGAAAAATTCTGGTCCGCCGCATTCATCGATATTTACATGTGCCTCCGAGTGGCAAAACGCGACGCTACCGGGTTTCGCGCTAGCAGCAATCGCTATGGAATTAGCGGCGGTGCCAGTGGCGACAAAGAAGACAGCGACTTCTTTTTCAAATAATTCGCTAAGCTTAGCTTCAACCTTCTTGTCGAGTTCTCCAGCTCCATAGCCGGAAACTTTGCCTGTATTATTATCCAATAGTGCTTGATTAATCTCTGGCGCAACACCAGCCCAGTTATCACTCGCAAAAAACATCAATTTCTCCAATAAATCTCAGCCAAACAGGTCGCATATTTCAAACAAGCTTGTCCAGTGAGCCCCATGGATAAGGTACTTATATTAGCCAATAAAAAACCCGGCCCCGAAATCGGGACCGGGTTCACTGAAGCCAGGTCATTTTCTAAAAAGGTTTGCCTATCGTCTTATCAGTCTGGGGGCGACAGCGCTGATATCGTACAGAAAAACCACTTTGAGACTCGACTTCAATCTCAAAACCCAAAATCAATAGGAATAACAAAGGGCCCCTTTGAATTAAGCAATCACATCTTAACAAGACGAAGTTTCACACACCCCACATGTGCAAATAGTCAAATCTCGTAAAACCAAACAAAAGTTTATTTAATGGATAGTTCGATTGCAAGGAAAAAACTTAATATTTCAATTGATTAACTGCATCGAATTGTACTATTACACGTTTATATTCTTCCAAGCACAACCATAATTACACATTCTTTGACATGCTTTTTGGATTAAAATGCTACAATCTATGGCCAATCAGAATGACAGCCACTTGCGAAATCATTGCATTTCTGGCATCACTTTTCTTTAGGACAGCAATGCTGACCTATTTAATTTGTAACAGCTAAATTAGCATATCTGTCTAAGCTTATTTGAAGCTGTTGTGAAATTTGCTACAACAAAAATGTCAGTTCGATTATCATTCGACTGGCGAAATCGGTACACTGATATATCTAGTGAACTGGTCGAACGGAATGCCATTCCGCGCCGCCAAATCAGCGCCGCGCCCAACCGTTGGGCAGATAACATGAGAAGGATTTAGAAAATGTCCAAATATAGGATCATTGATGGATTGTCAGCTGCTGAAAGATCAGTTTCAAAGCGCAATACCAAATCCAATTTTCATGGTGACATGCCTGTTAAGACCATAGTCGAGCCTAAGCATAGTGCTGTTCCTGCGGCCCAAGGCCTATACAACCCGGCAAACGAGCATGACGCATGCGGCGTAGGTTTCATTGCAAACCTGAAAAACAACAAGACCCATCAGATCATCAAAGATGGCTTGTTCATGTTAGAAAACCTGACCCATCGCGGCGCGGTTGGTGCAGACCCCCTTATGGGCGATGGCGCGGGCATTTTACTGCAAATTCCTCACAAGTTTTTCAAAAAAGAACTGGCAAAACAGAACATCGAACTTCCTGAGCCTGGCGCATATGCCGTTGGCCATTTCTTCATGCCGCAAGATGCTGGCATTCGCGCCAATCTGCTCAAAATTATCAAAGAAAGCATCGAAGCAGAAGGTTTGAGCCTTTTGGGCATTCGCGATGTGCCGGTGGACAATTCCTCGCTTTCCAAGGCTCCTGCTATTATGGCTTCTGAGCCGGTTCATATTCAGGTTTTCATTTTGCGTCCTGAAGATATGGAAGACCAGGATATCTTTGAGCGCAAAGTGTTTTTGCTTCGCAAAGTGATTTCGAACCGTGTGCATGGTGAGACCGAGGGCCGTGACAACGGCTTTTATCCAGTCTCTATGTCATCACGGACCATCGTTTATAAAGGCATGTTTCTAGCCTTTCAGGTTGGCAAATATTACCTCGATCTTGCAGATGAAGATTTGGAGTCATCATTGGCTTTGGTTCACCAGCGCTTTTCGACCAATACTTTTCCATCTTGGAAATTGGCGCATCCATATCGCATGGTCGCCCATAACGGTGAGATTAACACCCAACGTGGCAACAATAACTGGATGGCTGCGCGCCAGGCTTCGGTCGATTCTGAACTCTTTGGCAATGACATCGCAAAGCTGTGGCCAATTTCTTACGAAGGCCAGTCCGATACGGCCTGTTTTGACAATGCGTTGGAGTTACTTTGCCAAGGCGGATATTCGCTGCCACACGCAATGATGATGCTGATCCCGGAAGCTTGGGCTGGCAATAACTTGATGGCCGCTGAGAGAAAAGCGTTTTACGAATACCATGCGGCCTTGATGGAGCCATGGGACGGCCCTGCTGCGGTAACCTTTACCGATGGCCGCCATATCGGCGCTACGCTTGACAGGAATGGCCTCCGCCCTGCCCGCTATATTGTAACCGATGACGACCAGATCATCATGGCATCAGAAGCTGGCGTATTGCCGGTTGCTGAAGAGAAAATCGTTCGCAAGTGGCGCTTGCAACCGGGCAAAATGCTACTGATCGATCTTGAAAAAGGCGAGATCATTTCTGACGCCGATATCAAGTCACAAATCGCTACACGGCACCCCTATACAAAATGGCTGGAAAACACCCAGCTTATCCTGGAAGATTTGAAGCCGGTTGAGCCGCGCGCATTGCGCAGCGACGTGTCATTACTCGATCGCCAGCAAGCCTTTGGATATACCCAGGAAGACACCAAGATTTTGTTGTCTCCCATGGCAACAACGGGGCAAGAAGCAATTGGTTCTATGGGCACAGACACGCCTATCTCTGCCATGTCTGAAAAGTCCAAAATGCTCTACACCTATTTCAAGCAGAACTTTGCGCAGGTGACCAATCCGCCTATCGACCCAATACGCGAAGAGCTGGTGATGAGCCTTGTGTCCTTCATCGGACCGCGTCCAAACATTTTTGATCTTGTGGGCTCATCGCGGCGCAAACGCCTTGAAGTCCGCCAGCCCATTTTGACAAATGGTGACTTGGAAAAAATTCGTTCTATCGGCCATACAGAAGATCGTTTTGACACCAAAACCATCGATATCACCTATGCCGCGACTGAGGGTTCGCAGGGCATGGAAGGTGCAGTCCATCGCCTTTGTGAGCGTGCAGAAGCTGCCGTAGCAGGTGGTTATAACATTATCATTCTATCAGACCGCCAAATCGGCGCTGATCGCATTGCCATTCCTGCTTTGCTGGCAACAGCAGCCGTGCATCATCACTTGATCCGCAAAGGTCTTCGTACTTCAGTTGGATTAGTGATTGAAACCGGGGAACCGCGCGAAGTGCATCATTTCTGCTGCCTTGCAGGATATGGCGCTGAGGCGATCAATCCCTATTGCGCATTTGAAACGCTTTTGGAAATGCATGCACACGGTGACTTCCCCGCGGAGGTTGATCGTCATGAGGTTGTCTCCCGCTATATCAAAGCCATCGACAAAGGTATTTTGAAAGTCATGTCCAAAATGGGCATTTCGACTTATCAATCCTATTGCGGCGCGCAAATTTTCGATTCCATTGGTCTTTCAAGCGATTTCGTTAAGAAATATTTCACTGGAACCGCAACAACCATAGAAGGCATCGGCCTGGAGGAGCTTGCTGAGGAAACGGTTCGCAGACATACATCCGCATTTTCAAATGATCCTGTATTGCGCAACACGCTGGATATCGGCGGCGAATACGCATTCCGCATGCGCGGTGAAAGCCATGCTTGGACGCCTGACAACATTGCTGCCCTGCAACATGCAGTACGCGGAAACAGTCAAGACCGCTATCGCGATTTTGCCAACGATGTTAACCAGTCCAGCGAACAGGCTTCTACCATCAGAGGCCTATTCAAAATCACTTTGGCTGAAGATGCTGGTCGCAAACCGATACCGCTGGATAAAGTTGAATCAGCAACCGATATTGTCAAACGCTTCTCCACAGGCGCGATGAGCTTCGGGTCAATCTCCCGTGAAGCCCATACCACTCTTGCAAAAGCCATGAACCAGATAGGCGGAAAGTCGAACACTGGCGAAGGCGGCGAAGAGCCTGACCGTTTCAACCCACTGCCCGATGGCAGCAAGAACCCTGAACGCTCAGCGATCAAACAGGTGGCTTCCGGCCGTTTCGGCGTAACCGCTGAGTATCTTGTGAACGCTGACATGATCCAGATTAAAGTCGCACAAGGTGCAAAACCAGGCGAAGGCGGTCAGTTGCCCGGTCACAAAGTGGATGCAACCATTGCCAAAACCCGCCATTCAACACCGGGCGTAGGCTTGATTTCACCGCCGCCCCACCACGACATTTATTCCATCGAAGATTTGGCACAGCTGATCTATGATTTGAAAAACGTCAACGAAAACGCCGACATTTCTGTCAAGCTCGTGTCCGAGGTTGGCGTTGGAACTGTTGCGGCTGGCGTAACCAAAGCGCGTGCTGATCATATTACCATCTCCGGCTATGATGGCGGCACAGGCGCTTCGCCCTTGACCTCCTTGAAACATGCTGGCTCACCATGGGAGATGGGTCTTGCCGAAACCCATCAAACGCTGGTTTTGAACGGTCTGCGTTCACGCGTATGCTTGCAGGTTGATGGTGGATTGAAAACAGGCCGCGATGTTATCATTGGCGCTTTGCTGGGAGCTGACGAATTCGGCTTCTCAACAGCTCCCCTGATTGCCGCTGGCTGCATCATGATGCGCAAATGTCATTTGAACACATGCCCTGTCGGCGTAGCAACGCAGGACCCTGTCTTGCGCAAGCGTTTCAAAGGCACCCCTGAGCATGTGATCAACTATTTCTTCTATGTCGCAGAAGAAGTGCGCGAATTACTGGCTTCCATGGGTTACGCTTCAATCAATGAGATCATTGGCGAAAGCCAGCTTCTGGTGAAAGCTGGAATGGTTGATCACTGGAAAGCCAAAGGTCTGGATTTCAGCAAAATATTCTTCAAGCCTGAAGCAGAGAAAAGCGAGATTTATTGGACTGAGCGTCAGGTTCATCCAATCGAGGATATCCTTGATCGCAAATTAATCGCTGAGGCGCGTCCTGCTCTTGAAGACGGCACGGCAGTGCGCATTGATACCGCGATCACCAATGTTGATCGCTCCGCTGGCGCAATGTTGTCGGGCAAACTTGCCGAAAAATACGGCCATGACGGCTTGCCAGATGATACGATTGCTGTGTCCTTTACCGGAACAGCAGGGCAAAGCTTTGCGGCCTTCCTTGCCGCAGGTATTTCCTTCGACTTGCAAGGCGATGCCAACGACTATGTGGGCAAAGGTTTGTCAGGTGGACGCATTGTTATTCGTCCGCCAGAAAACACCAAGATCATTCCAGAAGAATCGATCATTGCCGGAAACACCTGCCTATATGGCGCGGTATCAGGACAAGCCTATTTCCGCGGCGTTGCGGGCGAGCGTTTCGCCGTACGTAACTCTGGCGCGATCGCTGTCGTCGAAGGTGTTGGCGATCATGGTTGTGAATATATGACCGGCGGCATTGTCGTTGTTATCGGACAAACCGGACGCAACTTTGCAGCAGGCATGTCCGGCGGCATCGCTTATGTTCTCGATGAAGCTGGTGATTTCGCCGAGCGTTGCAACATGGCAATGGTCGATCTTGAGCCGGTTCCTGAAGAAGATGACTTGCTTGAAAAACTGCATCACCATGGTGGGGACCTCGCCCATAAAGGCCGCGTCGATGTAACCACAGACATGAACCATCACGATGAAGAACGTCTCTTCCAGATGATTTCAAACCACATGCATTTCACCGGATCCAATCAGGCGAAAAAGATTTTGGACAATTGGGAATCCTATCGTCCGAAATTTGTGAAAATCATGCCGGTAGAATATCGTCGCGCTTTGCGTGAGATGGAAGAAATGCGCTTTGGCGGCGTAGCGGCGCAATAGAATTTCAAGGAGTTAATTGAGTAATGGGTAAGGTAACAGGATTTCTTGAGATTGATCGTCAGACGGCTAAATATCAGCCGGCATCAGATCGTATTCGCCACTACCGCGAATTCTCGCTTCCAATGACAGATGAGGAAGTTGGCAAACAGGCAGCGCGGTGCATGGATTGCGGCATTCCCTATTGCCATGGTGATACGGGCTGTCCGGTTCACAACCAAATCCCTGACTGGAACGATCTAATTTATTCAGGCGATTGGGAAGAGGCATCACGCAACTTGCATTCAACCAATAACTTTCCAGAATTCACTGGCCGCATCTGCCCTGCCCCATGCGAAGAAGCCTGTACGCTGAACTTGGAAGATGTTCCCGTCGCGATCAAAACCGTTGAACAGGCCATTGCTGATAAAGCATTCAAGCTGGGCCTGATCAAACCCGAACCTTCAGAAACTAAAACAGACAAACGCATTGCCATCATCGGCTCAGGCCCTGCGGGTATGGCCGCTGCACAGCAATTGGCCCGCGTTGGCCATGACGTCCATGTCTTTGAACGTGAAAGCCGCGCTGGCGGTCTGCTGCGCTATGGTATTCCTGACTTCAAAATGGAAAAACATCATATCGACCGACGCATCGAGCAGATGACCGCTGAAGGCGTGACCTTCCATTACGGCGTCAATGTCGGTGTTGATAAGAAGGTCAGTGAGTTTACCAGCGAGTTTGATGCTGTCTTATTGGCGGCAGGGTCAGAGCGTCCACGCGATGCTGGCATCCCCGGCGCTGAACTTTCCGGCATTCATGACGCAATGCCATTTCTGGTTCAACAAAACCGCCGTGTCGGCTTTGAAAATATCGTAAATCCGGGCTGGCCTTCAGAAGAAATTTGGGCTGGTGGCAAACGCGTCGTCGTTGTGGGCGGCGGTGACACTGCATCCGATTGCATCGGCACTTCCTTTCGCCAAGGCGCTACTGAAGTCACCCAAATGGATATTCGCCCAGAGCCACCTGAGCGTGAAGACAAGATGACTATATGGCCATTTTGGGCGACCAAAATGCGAACATCTTCTTCTCAGGCAGAAGGCGCGAACCGCGAGTTTGCGGCTGCAACCCTTGAGTTCGTCGGTAAAAACGGCAAATTGACAGGCGTAAAATGTGCCCGTGTCGATGAGAAACGCAATCCTATTCCGGGAACTGAGTTTATCATCAAAGCCGACCTTGCTTTTATTGCTATCGGTTTTTCAGGCCCTCGGGAAGAAACCTATGTCAAAGAAATCGATCCCAAGATGGATACAGATCGCCGTGGTGGCCGCTCGATCAACGCAAATGAAATGGACTATCGCACATCCGTCGACAAGGTTTATGCAGCAGGCGATGCCCGCCGTGGCCAATCACTCGTTGTTTGGGCTATCCGCGAAGGCCGTCAGGCAGCACGGGCCATCGACCAGGACCTGATGGCTTCAACCATTCTCCCGCGTTGATTTCCAAAGCGATTCCAACTGATTTTGATGTCTTAATTTGAAGCTGGCGCTTGTGTTTCGCCGGCTTCTTCCGTTTTTGGCTGCTCTGTACCGTCATCAGCCAATGGTGGCAATTCATCAAACGCTGATTTCAAGCTAAAGCCACGCATATTGGCCAAAACGGGTTCAGCAGTTTCATCCCTTACCAATTGAAAGGACGGAACACCCCACCCAGAATCGATCCGGCCTTTTCGTGGCTGCACCGATAGCCCTTTTGCGACCAATTCAAAACTCACGCTGCGCTTAGCCGTGGTATCCGATAAAAAACCATCGGCTCCTTCAAGGACTGTTCCACCATCCCCAGCTGGACCACCCAGAGCAATAACGATCGTTTTGCCCGTTCCAACTGGATCATATTGTGGCTCATTCGAAAAACCACCAATATCACCCAGTCCGCCCAAAGATGACACCAAAGCATCTTTGCCAAAGCCTGTCATTTTCTTGACTGCCTTCTCGGTGAAAAACGCCAGTTTTTCTTCTCCGCTGTCTGTCATGTTGATTCCGTCAGCGCGGCGCAACGCCACAATTTGACCGCTCACATTTGGTCCTGAACGCAAATAACGCCCTTCTGTATCAACAAAACCATCCCAAACATCCACATATTCGCCGCCATATGCTTCGACCGTCTTGCGGTAGATTTCATTGAATTTCAGATAGTCTGCATTCATGTTGGATTTAGAAACAGGCGGCAATCCCACCCAGATCATGGGTATTCGTTTTTCTCGAATATTGCGTGCTAGAATATCGGTTCTTTTCTCATAAACGTTGACCCACTGCTCTGTCAGTTTATTAAAACGACCTGATGAATCGCGAATTTGTTGGCGGTCATTCATGCCAACAAGAGCAACCACCACAATTGGTTTTTCCGTCTCGATCAACGCATCAATGCTACTAGGCCAATCTCTGACGTCATCGCGAACCATACCCGACAAGGCAACGGACGCATTTACCAAAACGATACCGGGATTGGATGCAAATTGACGAACAAGGCCATCATAAAGTTGATCAGCCATAAAATCGCCAATGACCAGAACCTTAGCTGCGTCTTCACTTTTTTCAACAACAGGTACTTCTGGAACACTTGCTGCTGCAACTGCTTTTTTTGTTGACGAACGTTTACTTTTTTTGGTGCGAACTTTCACTCGCTTGGCTTCTTTTTTCGGTGCTGATGCAGCAGCTTTATTCTCACGTTTTTTCCGCGCGCCACCAAATAACAGCTCAAGCAAGTTTTTCCGCTTCGGTTTTTCTTGCGCATGAGCAGTATCGACCACGCTAAAGCCCAGTGACTCTGGGATAACAAATGCTGCAAACAGCAGAACCGTCAATATTAGCGCGACACGACGAAACATACAGGTCTCCACCTTCTACAAGTGCCTCTAACAATTAGCACCCACTAAGGTAAAGCTACCTTAGCTCTTACGCAATCTATCCAAAACTTCCCTTGACGGGTGGCCGTCCACTTTCATCCCAACCTTCTTTTGAAAGTCTTTAATGGATTTCCGTGAACCTGATCCAATGTTACCATCAATTTCGCCATCGTAAAACCCAAGTCGAGCAAGATGTTTTTGGGCTTCAAAACGCTCATCATCATCCAAAGGCACATAGCCGCGAGGCCACTGCTGGATAATGGGTCCACCGCCTGCGATGCGATCAGCTAAATGACCAACTGCCAACGCATATTTATCAGCATTGTTATAGCGTTTGATCACATAGAAGTTTTTCATCATCAAAAATGCCGGGCCGTTGGTGCCGCCAGGAAATTTTAAAACTGCATTTGAATTCAAGTTTCCAAATGGTTTTCCATTAGGGCGCTTAAAACCCATCTTGGCAAAATCACGGATTTTATATCCGCTCTTATCGATCATACTTTTCTTAAATCCCCTGGGAGCAACCGCTTCATAGCCCCAAGTCTGTCCACGAACCCACTTATTCTTCATCAATAAATTTGCTGATGAGGCAAGAGCATCTGGAACCGTGTCCCAAACATCACGTCTGCCATCGCCATCTATATCCACTGCCCAAGCCTGATAACTCGTGGGAATAAACTGCGTATGTCCCATGGCACCGGCCCAAGAGCCGCGTAGCTTATCAGCGCTAATGTCTCCATTTTGCACGATTTTCAAAGCGGCGATCAATTGCTCGCGAGCAAATTTTGAACGACGTTTGTCCTTGTAAGCAAGTGTCGCCAAAGCCTGGCCAATATGATGTGTAGAATTTGGCCGCGTTAAATACTCGCCATAGATGGTTTCAATCGACCAGATCGCAAGAAGAATGTCGCGGTCTACGCCATATTTACGCTCAATGATATCAAACCATTTTTTGTATTGAATCCGAAGTTCTTGACCGCGGGCAATGGTGAACTTTGTTACCCGTGCATCCAGATAGTCCCAAACCTGAGACGTAAATTCTGGTTGAAAATTCGCCCGTTCCAAAACCAGTTCGTCTGGCTCGCTTACCCCGGCAAAGACTGAATTATAGGTTTTTTTCGAAATTCCGCTTTTCGCTGCAACAGAATAAAAGCCGCCAATCCATTTCTTAAACCCGGCATCCGCCAGAGAATTCCCTGCAGAAGCGCTGCCAAGCAAAAGCCCAAGACCAACTATTTTTGAAAAATGATTGAACGCTTTACCAAAAGCCATCCCAGTCTCCCTAGAGTAACGAATTATGAATCGCCAAATATAACGGCGATCCGTCAATAGTTCGTTAACCTTAAAAAGAGTCAGGAATTTGTTTTTTGATCAAATCCGACTGCGTTTACGCAGATTTGCGTCTCTGTTCCAAAGCGCTCTCCCAATCAAGGGCAGTCTTGATGATTGTATCAAGATCATCAAAACGAGGTGACCATGTTAAACGCGACTTCAAACGATGCGAATTGGCCGTTAGCGCTGGAATATCGCCAGGACGCCTAGGTTCCATCATCACCGGGAAGTCATTACCACTGATGCGTTTAACAGCTTCAATCACTTCCAACACGGAGTAGCCTTTAGAGTAGCCACAATTGGCTGTAAATTTCAGCCCACCTTGGCGCAGAAAGTTAAGCGCTGCGTAGTGAGCATTCACCAAATCGCTCACATGGATGAAGTCGCGGATGCAACTGCCATCTGGCGTATCATAATCGTTTCCAAAAACGCCCATAAACGGCCGTTTACCCAAAGCAGCTTCACAGGCAATTTTGATAAGATGGGTTGCCCCTTTGGTTGATTGACCTGTGCGTTTCAAGGCATCACAGCCTGCAACGTTGAAATATCGCAACATCACATAACGCAAATCACTGGCAAGCGCTGCGTCTCGCACCATGATCTCTGTCATCAGTTTAGATGAGCCATATGGCGACATTGGATTAAGGATCGCATCTTCACGAATGGGGCCGGTAGTCATCGGCGTTCCGTAAACGGCTGCCGTGGAAGAAAAAATGAACTTATCAACCCCACAATTTACTACTGCATCAAGCAGTTCACGCGAATTGGATGTGTTGTTGCGATAATAGTCTAATGGCTTTTCAATGGATTCTGGAACAACAACTGATCCGGCAAAGTGGATCACCGCTTCGACTTTAAAATCTCTGATGACCCTTTCAACCAGCTTTTTATCGCCGATATCACCGATTACCAATTCTGCGCGATCAGGGACTGCCCAATCAAAACCAGTGGTCAAATTATCAATGACAACTACTTTTTCTCCATGGTCCAGCAGTTCAAAAACCATATGGCTTCCGATATACCCAGCACCCCCAGTTACAAGAATTGTCATTTTCGCACACCTTGTTGACGATTTGTTTTAGCTTTCCAGCCAATATAGCAACAACTCGTTAGGTCCTCTTGAAGATGTATCTGGCAATTTTACACATGGTGTTAGCTTTTGGTTAACCATCGAAAATCGGGATTTGATATGTCCAATAAAGTTTTGTCTCATAAACCAGTTCGAAAAGCAGTATTCCCAGTTGCCGGACTTGGCACACGATTTTTGCCAGCCACCAAGGCAGTTCCCAAGGAAATGCTGACCGTAGTGGACAAACCCGTCATTCAATATGTGGTTGAAGAAGCACGAGCTGCAGGGATTGAGCATTTCGTATTTGTAACGGGCCGAAACAAAGGTGTTATCGAAGATCATTTCGATCAACAGGTTGAACTGGAACAAACGCTTCGCGAACGCGGAAAGCAAAAAGCCCTAGATATATTGGCAGAAGCCCTTCCAGGCCCGGGTCAGACCAGCTTTACGCGCCAACAAGCCCCGTTGGGTCTGGGGCATGCGGTTTGGTGCGCAAGAAACATCATCGGAAATGAGCCCTTTGCACTTTTATTGCCTGATATGATCATGCAAGACGAGCGTGGCTGCATGAGCCGGATGGTGGACGTTTACAATGAGACTGGGGGCAATGTTATTTCAACCGAGGAAGTAGCACCTGAAGAAACCCACAAATACGGCATTGTTGAAAAGGGCGCGCCAATTGCCGGTGGGTTTAAGGTCAATGGAATGGTCGAAAAACCTGCCCAAGGCACAGCACCTTCAAACCTCATCATCAGTGGGCGATATATTCTTCAACCAGAGATTTTTGATATTCTTGAGAATCAACAATCTGGCGCAGGCGGTGAAATTCAGTTGACAGACGGTATGCTGGAATTGGCAAAGATCCAGGATTTCTTCGGCTTCACGTTCCAGGGACGAACTTTTGACTGCGGTTCCAAAGAAGGTTTCATCAAAGCCAATGTGGCCTATGCCATGTGGGACAAGAAAATGGCAAAAGCCTTGCGTCCCGAACTGGAGCAGTTATTGGCTTCCATAAAACCGCGAACAGCTTGATGAGCGCTGGGCAAAAACTGATTTATCGCTGAAAGCGAACACCGGTTCGTATGGTTGTGTCATCGAACTCATTGACCGCCCCACCAGTACTTTGTTGAACCGTGTGTTCAACTGATCCAGTAAAAGCCATGAAGCGATTAACCCAGTAGTTGAAGCCAGTGCTGGCGGTCCAAACGGTATCCGTCAGCGAGCCATCATCTTGGCGTGTAATATCCACACCGCCATTAGCCGTAAGGCTTAAACGATCATTGATTTGTCTAGTTCCTGTAACATCAGCGCCAAATACCACTGAGCCATTCTGCCCGCTGGTAGTGGAGCCGGAAAACCCAGTCTGCGCGGCAAATTCAATAGTCGTATCGCGTTCAGGTGACCAAACCACATTGCCATCCAATGTAACGCTTTCTAGATTCTTCAGATTTTCACCCTCATAATCCTCAATGCGATAACCAGCAGAAATTTCACCGTTTAGCTTTTCGCCAAGGTCAACAGCCACGCCCGCACGCGCACCCATGATCACACTGTTACGATTGTCCCCATTACGATCTGTCTTCTCGTCATAGTCACGGATGCCAGCTTCCAACTCAACAAAGGGAGTAAGCGCTGGACTAATCTCGTAGCCAACTCGCCCAATGGCTGAGTAAAGCGTATTATTTCTATCTTTTTGCGATTCAGTTCCGCCGCTTGTTAACGAAATATCTTCATAGACCGTACGTCCGACGCTTCCGCGCAATGAATAATCCAGCCTCCCGCCAGTTCTGGAAATACCAGCTGAGCTGCCAAAAGCATGAACACCGGGGCGATTGCTTGCAGAAGATGTGATCGTGCTGCTGGTCGCCGACTCAGTTGTAAAACCATAATTTGCGCCAAAATCCGCACTCACGCCATCAACCAAATCTATCGTCAAACCCGCCGATACATTGGCACTTGGAAGCTCTTCAGCAACTGATGTAAAAGGCTTTCGAAAGGTACCATTTGCATCAATTCTGGCTGAATGCCGGGACCAGTCTGATTGGAGAGAAAGATCGATCTGCGTTTCTGAAAAAGCGCCACCTTCTCCCATCGCAACGCCATTGATATTTGATGAATATCCAAAAACTTGTTCAAGGCTTGTAAAGGCGCGCCAGCTTCCAATTCTAAATCCTGTTGCTGTAAAAGGATCAGTTTCAGGTAATGCGCCTGTTCCAGACTGCACCACAGAGGCACGCACATTTGACTTAGCACTGGGTCCTGTTACCGCTGGGTCAACAACCGGTAATGCCCGTTGCACAGGCAACGCCCGACCCTGTAATTGTTGAACAGGATCAGCGGTATTTCTAATCGGATCTGCATTCACATCTGAATTGTTGGCGTCTTCAATTGATTCTGAGAATACCGGATCTTGCTCACCGCTGCCTGTCGTTCCCCGAAGGCGAAAGGGTTCGGAAGATGTCGCTTGCTGTGCATAGCCTTCAGTTGACAAAAAGATGGAAAAAGCGCTGAGGGCTACCGAGCACATTAATACCCGCACAAATACACGCCCTACAGAAACCGAGCGGATTCTGGCTGCAAAGATCAGCGGATTGACGCGTTTTAGGGCCATATTCAAACTCAAAGAGGCAGATTTAGTTATCCATTCGTAAACAAGCAGGGTTAACGCTTCGTTTATGAGGACCCCAGAACAGCAAAGATAACGAAAATACCAAAGAGAAAATCGAATTGATAAGGTTCGGATTTTATTCAGATGAAAAAACCTGTAGAAGAAGCTGATTGAAACAAATGGTGTTACGAAAACACAAATAAGTACTGAGAAAATTTATGACCCAAAGACCTGAGATTACCTCAGCCCTCAACACCATTCAGATTTTAAACAATGGCTTGTCTGCAATGCCATCAGCTTTTGATGGACCTCTTGCGGAGCAATTTTCCAAGGCGATCGATACGATCAGGGCCATCAAGGGCCGTGTGATTGTAACGGGCGTTGGTAAAAGCGGACATATCGGGTCAAAAATAGCAGCCACTTTGGCGTCCACTGGCACGCCTGCCTATTTTGTACACGCTGCTGAAGCAAACCATGGTGATCTCGGCATGATTGCCAGAGATGATGCCGTATTGGCCATATCATGGTCCGGAGAGACGGCTGAATTACGCGGAACACTTGCTTATGCCAAACGATTTTCAATTCCGCTTATTGCCATTACCTGGAATGAAAACTCCGCGCTTGGAAAAGAATCAGATATCTGCCTGACCCTGCCAAAGCTCGAAGAAGCCTGCCCCAATGGCCTTGCGCCAACCACATCGACCTTACTTCAACTTGTAATGGGAGATGCGCTGGCAATCGCATTGCTGGAAAGCCGCGGGTTTTCAGCGACTGATTTTAGAACTTTCCATCCAGGCGGCTCATTGGGAGCAAGCCTTACCCATGTTTCTGAAATCATGCATTCTGAAGAAAATCTACCGCTTGTCTCCATAGGAGCGACCATGGAAGAGGCCGTTAATGTTATTTCAGAAAAACGCTTTGGATGCGTGGCTGTAGTAAACGGAACCGGAGAACTGGTTGGAATCATCACGGACGGCGATCTGCGCAGGAATTTGACCAAGGCGCTCGATAGCCTTCACGTTGAAGAAATTATGACAAAAAGCCCAGCCACAATCCACCCTGATGCGCTTGCCAGCACTGCCATGGCTGAACTGAACAAACGCTCGATCACAAGCTTGCTTGTCTGTGAAAACAACAAGCCGACCGGTTTGGTTCATCTTCATGACCTACTGCGCATAGGTGTTGCTTAGATTATATATAGGGCGCTTCTAGCCCTCAAACGCCTCAACAGTGAGTGTGCTGGATTGAGCCGAAACAACGACGACCTTTGATCCTTCTGGCATATCAGGTCCGGCAACGCGCCAAGTGCTATCGCCAATTTTTGCTCTGCCATGACCTTGTGAAATGGGCTGAGTCAATATCGCATGACGGCCAATAAGCTGAGCACCACGATTATTCAAATTCGGCTGCTCGCTCTTGTCCCAGCCGCGCTTGTTCATGAAAGAACGGCCGATTACAGCAAACGCCAAAGCAAGTACCACAAAAGCGATAACCTGCGCTTGCCATACCCAAATGGCATTCTCCGTACCAACAATCATTGTGACCAGACCGACCACGAAAGCAGCCAAGCCAAACCACAAGAAGAAGGACCCCGGCGCAAATACTTCAATGCCTATCAAGATCGCGCCAAATATCCACCAAGACCAGATACCCATGGCGACAACAAAACTTTGTATCATTTATGGTCTCTCCATCTAATTACCGGATTCAATTCTTGGGGTTGCCCCATGGTTGAACCGGCTCGGAAGTCTTAGCAATTTTGTTTTTTGCGGACATATTGCGATTAGACTTTGTCCCATTGCCATCTTTGCCAAAGGCGTCCTTGGCTATCTCGCCAATGCCACCGAGCATGCCAATCAGGCTGGATGCTTCCATCGGCAACATGATCACTTTCTGATTATCGGCCGAGGCAATGCTTCCCAACGCTTCAACATATTTTTGGGCCACAAAGTAGTTAATCGCCTGAATATCACCTTTTGAAATAGCATCGGAAACCACGGTAGTTGCTTTAGCTTCGGCTTCTGCCAAACGCTCTCTGGCTTCAGCATCTCTAAACGCCGCTTCGCGCTCACCCTCAGCTTTCAAAATATCTGACTGTTTTGCGCCTTCAGCTTTCAAAATCTCTGCCTGGCGGAAACCTTCAGCCTCCAGAATATTGGCACGCTTAATCCGTTCTGCTTTCATTTGGCGACCCATTGCCTCAACCAAATCCAATGGCGGATTAATATCCTTGATCTCGATACGGGTCATTTTTATGCCCCACGGAGAAGCTGCTTCATCAACAACCCGCAGCAAACGCGTATTGATTTCATCACGTTTGGACAGCAATTCATCTAAGTCCATGGAGCCCATTACCGAACGGATGTTCGTCATCGTCAAATTCAGGATAGCATTTTCAAGCCCACGCACTTCATACGCTGCCTGCGCTGCATCCAGCACTTGATAAAAGGCAACGCCATCTGCGCTAACAGTAGCATTATCGCGGGTGATCACCTCCTGGGTTGGAACATCAAGCACCTGTTCCATCATATTCATCTTTGCGCCAATTTTATCGACAACGGGGATAATGATGTTGAGGCCAGGCTTCAAAGTTTTGATATAGCGGCCAAACCGCTCAACAGTATAGTTATAGCCTTGCGGCACTTGTTTGACACCAGCGATTATTATCAGGATCAGCACGACAGCAGCGGCGATCACCCAAGCATCAAAACCCATCAAATTCGGCATATTTGTCTCCCATTACAGCACGCAATAGTAGTTTAGGCGTGCTTCTTTCACCCATATATAGGTTTTGTTAAAAGCAAATACAAAGGAAACCGAATGCGAAAACTTCTAATTGTGAATAAGTTCTTATAAAATCCACCCACCCAGTTCTCGGCGAACCAGGGTTTCAAGAACTTCCATGCCTTCATCGCTGTCATTCAAGCAAGGTATGTGAGTGAAGTTTTTACCGCCATGTTCGTGGAAGATTTCCTCGCCTTCAACAGCAATTTCCTCAAGCGTTTCAAGGCAGTCAGCAACAAAACCGGGATTGAAGACAGCAATGTTCTTAACGCCTTCGTTGGCTAGCGCTTCAATGGTTTTGTCAGTATATGGCTGAAGCCATTCTTCCGGTCCAAAGCGTGACTGGAAACAAGTCATCAATCGCCCTTTTTCCCAACCAAGGCGTTCATTGAGCAAGCGCGATGTCTTCATACAATGGCAATGATAAGGATCGCCTTTTTTAAAATAGCTTTGCGGTATGCCATGATAAGATGCGATCACCCGCTCTGGTTCAAAATCTAAACTACTAAGATGTTTTTCAATGGAAATTGCCAAAGCATCGATATAAGCCGGATCATCATGATACGCTGGAACTGTGCGTAGAGCCGGCATCCAGCGCAGCTTCATCAAAGCTTCAAAGGTTTTGTCATTTACCGTTGCAGTCGTAGCCGCGCTGTATTGCGGATAAAGCGGAAAAACCAATATGCGCTCGCAGCCCTGCTCGCGTAGAATATCGAGCCTTGATGCGATAGAAGGGTTTCCATAGCGCATACCCCAATCAACGATCACATCCGTTGCGCCACTGAGCATTGCAGAAAGTTTGTCAGATTGAGCGCGCGTGATTGTTCTTAGCGGGGACTCGTCCAATTCCTTGTTCCAGATACTTTCATAAGCAGCGCCGGATTTTTTTGGCCGCGTGTTCAAAACGATGCCATATAGAATAGGAAACCAGAACAGACGTGACCATTCGATCACCCGTTTGTCAGACAAAAATTCCTTCAGATATTTCCGCATATTCTTTTTGTCGTGACCGTCTGGCGTGCCTAGGTTAACCAACAAAACCCCAACTTTGCCAATCGTGACCTTTGGATGCTCTGCAGGTAACGGACCTACTTGCCTGTTAGACAGAATATGATTTGTTTTGAATTTGGATTTCTTGTCCACAACATTCATGGAATTTTCCTCAATAGACTTTGACGCTGAGCATGCTCCAGCTGCTCTTTTTTAATGAACTAAGCCAATCACTGCAAACATCAAGATGAAAATAGGCGCGCAAAGTCGCAGACTAGCTCCTGATTGCATTTTCTAAAGAAAAGACCCGAAACCATATGATCCCGGGTCTTTCACCAATCAAGAAACCAAGAAGCTTAGAAGTGGAGATAGATATCTTCGTGATAAGAATTACAGGCGGCAACTGAAAGCGCCGTATGTCTTGGCATTTTCTCCTGCAATCTAATCCCGATTGTATCGCGGATTGTGCTTTCGTAAGCAGCCACATCATTAGAAACCGTCCCAGCATCTTTTCGCCAGACCATTTGCGCTGCGTACAGCTCTTTGGCTTTCGTCATAGCTTCAAATGCTTTTTGCGGGTCTACCGTTTTGCCATCGAGGGCGCGGCGGGCCTTGGATATTTCAGATGCTATTTTGCTGGCACCATCAACATCTTTGAACTTGTCGCCAAAGGCGTTCAACTTCTCGACCATTTCTTCGGCGTTCGATGTGCTTACTTCGCTGGCCAACGTACTCAACTCGCTTTCCAAAGCTAAAAACGCATCACTGCTTTTAAGAGCATTGGATACTTTTAGAACGCCCTCATAAGCCTGATCAGAATTGCGGCGATAGGCGTTTAGCGCATCCTCTTCAGTTTTCAGCAAAGTGCTGAAGGTTTTGAAGGTTTCAGGCCAAGTAGCAGGAATACCAGATTCCAATTCAGCTTTTTCTGCTTCCAATTTAGCGATGCGATCTTCCAAACGTTTCTTGCGATCTTCATCATCAGAATTGCGCATACGTCCAAGATCAACATTCAACTCTTTGACCTTTTCTTCAATATCGCGGGCGAACCGCTCGATATCGCGGACCTGATCATGCACAACGCGGTACTCATCTGATGCTGCTTCAATCGCAACGCCAGCCGTGGTAGCCGCCGCCAACAGGTCTTTTGCTTTTGATGCCATATCAACCGATTTCGTGAAAGAAGTACCCAATTCTTTTGGTAGGAATGACATATCAAGTGTCATAGCTTTTTGATGGGCAGCATCAAATTTGGTGCCATTGGCAGCAAATTCGCCCTTCACATATTCCTCAATGCAAGACTGCAATTTCGGATTACGCGGTGGCGGAGCGGTTTCGCCAAGCATTGAAACACGGTTCGGAAGGTAGTTCACCAATGGCGGGAAAAGACCAACAATGAGCAAAGCTATCAGCTGTAGCGAAATAAATGCGATGACGCCCTTATACATTTGCACAGTTTTAACGATCGCTGGCGCAACCCCTCGAAGATAGAAGAGGGCAAAGCCAAAGGGCGGGGTTAAGAACGATGTCTGAATGTTCAGACCAATCATCACACCCAACCAAACAGCCGTGATGTTTGCGGATGGATCAGCAAGCAAAATCGGAGCAACGATTGGCACAACCACAACCGCGATTTCGATGAAATCAAGGAAGAACCCGAGAATAAAGATCACGCCCATAACGATGATGAACTTGGTCCAAAAACCACCAGGAAGCGAATTCAAGAAGTCGCGAACCAGTTCTTCACCACCAAATGCTCTAAAGGCGGCGGTCAACATGGCTGCCCCAAGAAGAATGATGAATACGAGGGCTGTGGTTTTGGCCGTCTCAAGCATAACGCCATTCAAGGTGTTATTTGTTTTGAAGATCCGCCATCCGCTCCAAAGTAGTGAGACAATCAACATTAGGGATGCCGCCACACCAAGATAGATGCCAAGCCAATCAGTTGAGCTCGAAGCCGATTTGAGGTTCATATCGAATGTAGATATACAGAAACTCAAAACAGCCAGAGAAGCTAACGCGATAATAGCGGGAACAAAGGTATATTTGCCATCTTCATGCAAACGGTACCCGGCCATAATAAGCGCACCAGCCGCACCAATCGCACCAGCCTGGTTCACAGTAGCAATACCGCCAATGATCGAACCCAAAACCAGGAAGATAAGCGTCAGAGGTGGAATGAGTGTCAAAGCAACATTTATCCAGAATTTGCCATTCATCTTGCCTTCAAAACGAACAGCAGGTGCTGATTTCGGCCGCAAAATAGCAAACACCAAAATATACGCCATATATAGAAGTACCAACAATATACCCGGCACAAACGCACCAAGGAACATCTCACCAGCACTGGTCGAGGTAACACTGAACGCTGACGGCAAGGTCAATTCGCCTGTTGATTCAGTATATAATGCCTTACGCATTGTGCCGGCTTGGTCTGTCGCTGAAGCCAGCTGATCCGCCAAAATAATCAAAACGATCGAAGGCGGAATGATTTGACCAAGCGTACCAGATGCCGCGATTGTACCTGTTGCCAATGAAGGCGAATAATTATTGCGCAACATGGCCGGCAATGAAATCAGACCCATCGCAACCACTGTGGCACCAACGATACCAGTGGTAGCTGCAAGCAATGCACCCACAAACACAACAGAGATACCTAGACCACCAGGAACAGGGCCAAACAATTGAGCCATGGTAACCAAAAGATCTTCAGCAATTTTGGAGCGCTGAAGCATAATGCCCATGAAAATAAAGAGCGGGATCGCAATCAGCGTGTCTCGTTCAACCTCCCAGTAAACCCCACGAAGATTGGTAACCCCCGCAGACAGCCATTGTTGCGGTCCGCCAGAGTGGAAGAAGGCATCGGGATTGCCAGTGAATAAATAGCCTGTTGCGGCAGCTAGGCCGATCGTAATGATCGCCGAGCCAGGCAGCGCAAAGGCAACTGGGTAACCAGAGCCCAAGGCGGCTGCCATCAATCCAACTAGCAATAAAAGAAAATAGAGTTCCATTTTCCGTCCCCAACCCTTCTTAAAAAATTAGTGAGAAACCGCTACAACTTCGCGGTGGCCCGGCTCATCACGGTAGTCTGCAATCGATTCGAAGAAATAACTCACGAACTGTATTAACATCGAAATCGCAAAAATGCCCAAGAAGGCTGCCATCTGATATTTAACAAATAGTCCAGTAGTGCCCGATTGGGTGATTTCAAAATTCATAACAGGACTATTGATAATCGATTGCTTCCCGGCAAATCCAATTGCGAGAATTACCCAGCAAGTGGTCATGCCAAGAGCGATTGTGCCGATAGAATTGAAAAACCCTTTTCTGGTTCTGCCAAATGAAGCGTAAAGCACGTCCACCCGCACATGACCTTCATCATATAGTGTATAGGCAGAAGCAAAGAGGAACAAAGCTGCGTACCAGTAGCGTACCAAATCAGCCATCAATGCTTGTTCGTAGGAAAATACAAATCGAGAAATAACAATTCCCAATTCGGCCGTCACAATCAACAAGGCAAGCCAAGTGAACCCTAAGGTCCGGGTAAATAATGCGACAACAAATCCTAAAATCACCAATGGAATATGGATATACGGGCCAACAAATTGAACACGCCCTAGATCAGTTACCATGGATGCGCCAAAAAACGTTCCAAGTAAATTTTCAATGCGCATTAAGGCAATGACTGCATCAACAACGCCAACAAAAAGGACAGCCCAAAAGCAGCCACGGATAAAACAAACATTAAACCTGTGGATCTTATCTGCATCCCAGCGCAGGGATTGCCCAGGTGTTCGCGTAACATAAACTATGCCGATGGCAATTGCTGCCGCATAAACCAACAACGTGAAATACGCCGAAGCTCCTGCACCACCTGCAAAAAGCGCTGATAGGCCTGGAACACCATATCCAATATTTAGAACATTATTGATCAAGAATGCCGCAAGTACACCAAGCATTCCCCAGCCGAACATTCGCGCTCCCGGCGCCGCTGGTCCCTCACGAGAAATTGTCTTTGCAACAGCCTGTATGTCTTGTTCGTTTTCCATGGATTATCAGCCCTGTCCTCACCCAAACTAGAAAATTCAGAACGTTTATTCGACTAGGCAAGCACTATCAAAATAGATATTCACCGCCGATTGAAGGCAAACACTCCGATCACAAAAGGGAATAGGGAACGTCAAATACCCTATTCTCTTTTGGGATCCAAATTTAGAAAACGGGGCAAAAGCCCCGTTTTCCAGTAATGTCAATAAAAGATTATACGAGACCGAGAACCCGGTTACGCTGGTTGACGAATGATGTCTCGAACTTGCCGAGCATGCCACCATATTCACGCAACTTAGCCTGGAATTCAGTATCGATTTTCTCTGCAAGTGGAGAATGCGCGCGAACTTCCGCGAACACTTCTTCAGCTGCACCACCGAATGAATCCCATACATCATCATTGAAGTTGCGCACTTGAACGCCGTTTTCATTGACGAGTTTAGCGAGGTATTCACCGTTCTTGGCAATCGCTTCTTCGTGAGATGCCGCATGCTCTTGCATACAAGCAGCTTCGATAACAGCTTTTTCCCAGTCGTTAAGACCTTCGAACCAAGACTTGTTCATACCAAATGCAAGACCACCACCTGGCTCATGCATACCAGCTGTGTAGTAATACTTAGCTGCCTCAAAAAACTTCATGAAGTAGTCATTATAAGGACCAACCCATTCTGTCGCGTCGATAGCGCCAGAAACAAGATTTTCATAAATCTGGCCGCCTGGAAGCGAAACAGTTGAAGCACCAAGCTTCGTAAGCACCTGACCACCAAGGCCCGGAATACGCATTTTCAGACCTTTGAAGTCGTCAGCTGAGTTAATCTCTTTGTTGAACCAACCACCGGCCTGTGTTCCTGTTGAACCGCAAGCAAAGGCTTTCAAACCAAATTCACCTGATAGTTCGTCCCAAAGGGCCTGACCACCGCCAAATTTGATCCAAGCATTCCACTCTGGAGTGCTCATGCCAAATGGAACTGATGTGAAGTAGTTATAGCCTGGGTGCTTACCGCCCCAATAATAGTCAGCGGCGATATAAGCTTGTGAATTGCCTGAAGCAACTTCATCAAACGAGTCAAACGCACCAACACGTTCGCCGGCTGCAAAATACTGTGTAGTAATCGCGCCATCTGACAATTTAGTAATATTGTCGGCCAATCTTTGAGCTGAAATACCTAGACCCGGAAAGTCACGAGGCCATGTAGAGACAATAACCATCTCTTTTTTTGCCTGAGCAACAGCTGGTGCAGCCAATGTGGTTGATGCAGCTGCTGCACCACCAATAAGGCCGGCTTTTTTAATAAACGAACGACGATCCATTATAACTCCTCCTGGAACATTTTTTACGAGCGGAAATAATCCTATCGAGCCTGAGCGACCGCAGTCCTCCCAAACTGGCTCGGTACCATGCAATACAGTACAAATTGACAACAGGTGCAAGTGCCAAGTTATCGCAATGCGAAACGAACACTAAAAAAATGTCGTTTTTGACCGATCTTTCCAAACAGCTTATTGGTTTTTTTGATGTGTTTATATTGAATTATATAAGGCTTGCAGCAAGTAAGGTTGCGCCGATTAAGAACACGAATCCAGCCCCTGTAATTTCAATAATACGCGCAACACCGCCACTCATAATTCCAGTTCCAGAAAAGCGCAGAGCAAACTGCTTTGCACCAACAGCGAGCGAGGCAATGGTAGCGACGGTGATTCCCGTTCCAAGAGCCATAGCAAATACCGAAGCTATGCCGGCGAAGTAGAGTCCATTCAAGAATGCAAATGTCAAAACCACGATAGCCCCAGTGCACGGGCGCAAGCCAACGGCCAAAACCGCAGACCATGCTTCCTTCAAACTCAAATCACCATCGAGATTCTTGGGATCAGGCGCATGGGAATGCCCGCAATCTGCACAGACTTCGTCATGGCTGTGATGATGGTGGTCATGATTATGTCCAGAATGATCCTTGTGCGAATGCTTGCCAGTGCCGCCAAAAATCTTTCGATATAATAGCCATAGACCCAACAAAGTGACCCCAGCATAACTGGCCACTTCCATCCAATGGGTAAATACTGCTTGCTTAAGACCCATTTCCCGCAGGAAGAAAATCAACGATCCTATACCGACAACGGCAACAAGACCTTGCAGCGCTGCCGAGGCAAAAGACAAAATGATCCCTCGGCGAAGCTGCACCTCATTGGCTAACATGTAAGACGAAATAACCGCCTTGCCATGCCCGGGACCAGCCGCATGCAAAACGCCATAGGTGAAACTAAGACCAACAAGCACCCAAGCGCCGCCCTCGCCTGAGCGGATCAGTTTTAGCGCTCCGGTTAAACCGCGATAAAACTCTTTTTGCTGTTGTTGGATCCAAAACAGAATTGGAGCAAAAATTCCTTCTGGCTTAATGCCCTGCTCCGACACACCAATGCCCAGCGAGTTTTGCGCATGGGCAGAAACTGCCAAAGCAATAAGCAGCAGAAAGCCGAAAACAAAAATTCGAAAATAATTAGAAATCACTGTTTGCATGAAAAATGAACCCAAGTCAGATATTCATCACTCGCCTCAACTTCATCCTCTGGCCCTGCATCAAATAACTTTGCCATACGCTCGGCATCTTTTTCATAAAGCGCATCAAAATCAGGGCGGTAAATCTCAGACGAGCATCCCTTGCCATTACCACTAACGGTAACGCTACCCGTATCCCTCAATTCCATTGCCACATAATAGGTCGGGTCAGAGACCGCTACTTTGAAACCGCCACTAGACATAGAGCTTGGTTCCCGCAGCTTGATAGACATGACCATGATCATCTGGTTATTTTCAAAGTCGACAAAGTAAGGCTCGGGTGTCTCAAACTCAACAATCTCATCACCATTTTTAATTTCCGTAAAAAAATTATACTCAGCAATGGAAATCTTGGTCTCTTTGGCAATCATATCCAACTCGTCCTGTTCTAGGACACCACTTCCGTTTTCATCAAAATCCAAAACCAAAGAGGAGCTAAAAAATTCATCAAACCGCCAGACATGGCGAATATCGGTAGCATTGCCATTTGCGTCAAGAACGACCTCAAGATTGGCCTCAATAAAAACATGCGGATGGGCATGGGATTGCTCGCTCATTGCCATGCTGAACAACAAACCTGCGCCGATTGCCAGCAAGGGCCTGCCGCATTTAAGGATGGAGCGCTTTACAGTCATTGAAACTTGCATCCTATTTCTTGTTCTTGAACCAATCCGCCATGAAATCCACAAACACACGCACTTTGGCAGAAACATGTCTTCGCTGGGCATAGACCGCATAAAAAGCATTACCTTCTGGAATATAATCATTCAAAATAGAAACCAAAGAACCATCTGCAAGTTCTTTGTGCACACAAAATTCAGGAACCATGGTGACACCCAAACCGTTCAATGCGGCGCGTTTGCAGACCTCAGGATCATTAGCCTCCAAAATTGAAAGCACATTTTGGGTAAATGCTTTTCCATCCTTATCAACAAATGGCCAATTGTTGCGCCCGCGCCAATTCGTATCAATAATGTTCGGAAGTATTGCAATATCTTTTGGCTCTTTGGGCACGCCATATTTTTTCAGGAATGCCGGAGACGCGCAAAACATGAGCCTATTAGAAATCAGTTTTCGGGCAATCAAAGTTGAATCGCTCAAAACGCCGCCACGTATTGCAACGTCAAACCGTTCTTCAACCAAATCAACCACGCGATCATCCAAATCAACATCCAATTTGATTTCCGGATAGGCTTTGGCAAATTCAATTAAGGGCAACATAGCCTCAGAACTGCCAAGGGACCTGGGAGCAGACACTCTAAGCGTGCCAGACACATCAGATCCGGACTGCCGCACGCTTTCCTTAACCTGGTCCAACCGCTCGATAATGTCTTCAGCCGCAAGAAGATAAGTTTGCCCAGCTTCAGTGAGAGACAATTGCCGCGTCGTCCGGTTGATCAACAAAGTACCAAGTTCATCTTCCAACTCACGCACATATTTGGACAACAATGCTTTTGACCGCCCAATCTTGCGCGCTGCAGCTGAATAGCTTCCGCTTTCCACCACTTCAATGAACGCTTTCATTCTGGTGATCGTATCCAAATGCGTCTCCCATTGCATCCCAATCTAAAAGGACTTTAGCCTTTCAAATCAATAATTCCAGCTTCGCCTGCTTGTGATCCATAAGCAATTCTGGTTCCACTCTTATCCCAACCTAGGGAGGATATTGCTCCCTTTCCAGCACGCTTCAAAATGGCTTCCTTGCCATCTTCAATACGCACCGCCATCACCATGCCATCAGAATACCCAATAGCAACAACCTCTTCCTCAGGATGGCAGACAACATGCGTTACCATCAAGCCACCACCCATGCCGCCAAGTTCCTTGGGTGATTTGCCCATCGGTCCATCTTTTCCAGAAAACGGCCACACGATTGCAGCAGGCGCGCCTGAAGAAGCCAGCCATTTTCCTTTTGCTGAAAATGAAAGCGATTTTACCTTGGCTGGATACCCTGTCATACGCATATGCTTGCTGTCTTGAAGCCGCCAACCGTGCAGCGCATTTTGCTGCATGGAGGACACCACATATTTCCCATCAGGTGAAAAAATCACATCGTTATGAGCGCCTTTCCACTCCAAAAACTGGGGCGCATTTCCGGTATTAAACCAGTTGAGATCAACGCCATTATACCGCGCGATAGCAAGGCGCATGCCTTTTGGTGCAAAAGCAAGTCCCTCGATAGAGCGCTCACACGTAAACGGCTTTTTTGTTCCATCGCCCAGTCGAACAACACCCTTTTTGCCAGTGCCATATCCAATCACACCGGATGGACCACAGGCAATCTTATCGATCCACCAGCCTTTTTGTTCTGATAGAACTTCAACGACGCCATCGCTGGTAAGTCGGCAAACCTTGCCATCTTCCCCAGAGGTTATGAGCGACCGACAATCAAATGCAGGCTCTGCTGCCAATAACCCTATATGGACTGGCACAACCACATGACGATCCAACAGCAAATGGCATTGGCCTTCAACGGAAGCGAATATTGGCACATCATTGATGAATCCAGCCCATTCAACATGACCAAACTCAGTTTCAGCACTATCCAGCGGAGCAATAGAAGGCATGACTACTTTGCCGTACAGGCGGCAAATGTCCGCTCCAGTTTTTCGCGATCAAGATTACGCCCAATAAAGACAAGCCGGCTCTGGCGCTTCTCGTCTTCTTTCCAAGGACGCTGATGATCACCCTCGATGATCATATGAATACCTTGGACTACATAGCGGTCCGGATCATCACTAAAAGCAATAATGCCTTTAAGCCGTAAAATATCTGGTCCATCCATCTGGGTGATTTTCTGTATCCATGGAAAGAACAATTCTGAATTCATTTCTCCACCAGAAAGAGAAACAGTTCCAATTGTTGTATCGTGAACTTTGGCGTCCAGGCCTTTATGCCCAGAATGATCATGCTTGTTTTCATGGCCACAATCTGGCGCGCATTCATCAGTGTGCTGATGACCATGATCGTGAGCATGACCCTCGTGATGATGATGGTCGCGATCGCAATCTGGGCCGCACTCGTGGCTGTCATCCATGTCTAGAAAATGCGGATCATTCTCTATGGTTCGAGCCAGATCAAATTTTCCCTGCTCAAGAATTTCCTTCAAATCAACATTGGCTCTTGATGTTTTGAAAACACGCGCCGCTGGATTGATCTGGCGAATAACTGCCTCCACATGGGCAAGCTCTTCCGCATCCACCAAATCAGTCTTATTGAGCAAAACCACATCTGCAAAGGCAATTTGGTCTTCAGCTTCAGGGCTATCTTTTAGACGCAGCAGCAAATGTTTTGCATCTGCCAAAGCCACCACAGAATCGAGACGCGACTTGGCGCGTACATCGTCATCCATAAAAAAGGTTTGTGCCACAGGCGCAGGATCAGCAAGCCCCGTTGTCTCGACAATCATCGCATCAAAACGACCAGGTCTTTTCATTAAGTTTTGAACAACACGGATCAGATCGCCGCGAACCGTACAGCAAATGCAACCATTGTTCATTTCATAAATTTCTTCGTCTGTCTCAACAATTAGATCATTGTCGATGCCGATCTCGCCAAATTCATTGACAATAACCGCATATTTACGTCCGTGATCTTCTGTCAGAATACGGTTCAAAAGGGTCGTTTTACCAGCACCCAGATAACCTGTTAAAACTGTTACGGGGATCTGCTTCACAACATCCCCATTATCTATCGCTTCGCTCATCTCAATGCCTTATAATTCTCTGGAACTCATTGTGTTTCAATGAAGCCAATTTTTCTGCGGAACATTCCGCTTATTATTCAAAACCATATATGCGCGCTCATCGTCAATTGCACCCATCGAGCACAAAAAATGCAACTTCATATAGACCTGTCAAAAACCGACACGTCAAAGCGATCCACTTCTGCAAACAACTGGATCAACCCCTTCACAGAATATTCTAAAAGTTTCTCGCCTTTTTCAGCTGAAGCGGCTTTCGCATCGCCTGTAACGCCAATGGGATTCAGATCCTGCATTTTCCATCCAAAAGCATGGCGGCCATAAGCATGTAGATAAGTATTCTCTTGCAAAAGTCTTGTCTGCTCAGAACCAAAATCTGCAGCCTTGCTCATCTTCACTTTGTCTGGGTGCAATGCCAGCATCACCGAGGTTTCAATATCGCCCCCGTGAATATCTATCGAAGCCTTGCTTTCATCAATGACACCCTTGGGCCGTCCAATGCGAGTCCAACTCGTAACTACACAAAGCATGCTAAAGCGAACCCGCAATTCTGTTGCAACAATGGTCATCATTGGAGAATTTCCCCCATGGGCATTGAGAAGAACCAGTTTTCGAATACCCAATGAATTGAGATTTTCACCAATAGAAATCCAGCGCTCGATAGCTTCTTGATAGGTGAGCGATTTCGTTCCTGCATAATCAAGATGTTCCGGCGAGTAGCCTACAGGCTCTGTCTTTAAGAAACTAACGGCTAGTTCTTGTGGTAAAGCAGACTTAAGACGCTCGACAACGCCATTAGCAATCAGCGTGTCAGTTTCTAAGGGTAGATGAGGTCCGTGTTGCTCTGTCGCGCCCAAAGGCAGGACACCAATCCAGCTGGCTGTATCTAGCTGGCGTACCTTTGATAGGTCCATTCGCGAAAAGTCGCGATTGGGCAATTCATTTCCTGTAGCTTTCAAATTTGCCATCTTAGCTAACCGCACCAGCAAATTTGCGGGCAATGGCACCGTGCTCGTGGCGTAACTTCAAGATATCAACGCCCAACGGCAAACTATCTTCTACTTGCCATTTGCCACCAATCATAACCTTGTCTGCCCGATGTGCCCCACATAAAACCAATGCCGCCAAAGCATCGCCTGCCCCTGAAAAGCGCAACTCATCGAGTTTGTAAAACGCAATATCAGCCTGCCTGCCCACTTCCAATTTCCCGATATCTTGGCGGCCTAAGCAAGCGGCCGATCCTTCAGTAGCCCAACGAAAAGCGTCATGATGGGTGATGGCGGCAGAGCCATATTGCAAACGGTTAATCATCAAAGCGTGACGAACCCCTTCCATCAAATTCGAACTGTCATTGGAAGCCGAACCATCCACGCCCAACCCGACAGGCGACCCAGCCGCTTCCAGCTCTTTTGTCCGACACATGCCAGATGCTAAAACCATATTGGATGTGGGACAATGGCATACCCCAACCTTTGCTGCGCCCAGCCGCTTAATTTCATCATCATTGAAATGAATTCCATGAGCAAGCCACGTACGACCATTCATCCAGCCGTTTTCTTCCAGATAATCAACAGGGCGACATTTGAATTTTTCGATGCAAAAAGCATCTTCATCATGGGTTTCACCCAAATGGGTGTGCAGTCGGCAATTGCAGCTTTTTGCCATCTCCGCAGTTTGTTTCATCAACTCTGTCGTTACTGAAAACGGCGAACATGGCGCCAAAGCAACTTGGGTGAAAGCCCCCTCCTCAGGCCGATGGTAGGCTTTGATGACCCGTTCGCAATCGCGCAAAATTGCATCGGTTGTTTGCACAACGCTATCGGGCGGCAAACCACCATCTTTCTCCGACAAGTCCATCGAGCCTCGATTAAGGGTTATCCGCATACCCAACCGCTCGGCCTCTTCCACTTGAATATCCATCGCGTTTTCCAACCCGCCCGGATAAACATAATGATGGTCAGACCCAGTCGTGCAGCCAGACATCAGGAGTTCTGTCAGGGCAAGCCGTGTTGCCAGTCGAAAGCTCTCTGGATTAACCGCACGTCCCCAAATTGGATAAAGCGATTTCAGCCAATCAAATAATTCCTTGTTAATAGCATCAGGATGGGCACGGGTGAGCGTTTGATAAAAATGATGGTGTGTATTGATCAAACCGGGAAGTATAACCAGCGCAGAACAATCTATCGTTTCAGAAATGTTCGAGGGCTTTTGACCATCGCCAACCAATTCAACGATCTTACTGCCACAGACGACCAAGCCGCCTTTGGCTTGGTCAGCGAGGATTGCCAGTGGATTTTTTAGCCAGACACGTTTTTCTTGCATGATTTATCCTTGAACCGTCGTATTTTCCAAATTTCACGCTAGAAGCCAACGCATTGCGACTGAAATAATTCAGTCATGTTTATATGCAAACAATTTTCCCAGTGAAATGATTTTGGCAAAACCCAACATAAGACCGACACTAACCTTGATTAGCATTTGAATAATCTAAACAATGTGATTTGCAAACGCCAGACAAACCAGATGGAAACAAATATGTCTCAAACGCCAGCTCCAGTTGAAAATGCAGTTCCTTCGTTTTCATCGCGTATTTTGAAATTAGCCAAACAAATTCAAACCGAGCGAACTGAATTTCTTGCCTCAAAAGGATTGCTGCCAGGCTATGATGATTTTCTGCTGGCAATCGGAACGGCCGAAGGCATTACCATGGGCGCACTTGCCGAAGCACTCGAAATAACCCCGTCTTCGACAACAAAAATTGCCGTTAAGATGGAGGCTTCCAATCTAGTTCGCCGCGAACCATCGCGCATAGACAGCAGACAAAACCACGCCTTTTTGACCGAAAAAGGTATCACGCTCGCGCAAGAAATTATGGAGACCTATAACGCGTTAGATGCCAAGCTTTTGGAAAACGTAAAATCAAAAGAGACCGAAAAAGCTTTCAAGTTTTTTGACCGCCTTGAAGGCGATCCTGCTTCCGCTGGAAAAAAGCCCAAAAAGGCGGGTAAAAAGAAATCCAAAGATAAATCCATCAAAAACGCCAATAAGAAAACTGAAAAAAAGTCGAAGAAAAGCAAATAACCGGCAAATTTCTGCCCATAACCTTTTCAACCGGCCCCTCCTTTCACCTTTATCCTTGCGATAATTTTCGCTATGAGCAAAATGAGGCAAGGGATTTTCGGGGAGAACTTTACGTTTGGCTGGCAAAGTTACGCTTTCAACAATAGCAGAGCAATTGGGCGTCTCAACGGCCACTGTGTCTCTTGCATTGCGCGATAGTCCGCTTGTAGCGGATGCGACAAAAGAAAAGATCAAAGAAGCAACAGCGAATTCAGGTTATATCTATAACCGACGTGCCGCGAGTTTGCGCACCTCCAGATCGGGCATCGTAGGAGTTTTGGTCCCTGACATCATGAACCCCTTCTTTGCTGAAATCCTACTGGGCATCGAAGATGAGTTAGGGCTAAATCGCCAAACTTTCTTTCTTTGCAATCATCGTGATGAACAAATAGCCCAAAAGAATTTTCTCGATACCCTTTTGCAATTCGGCGCCGATGGCGTGATTTTGTCCCCTGCAATTGGAACAACGGCTGAAGACATCAAAGCCATTGAAGGTACAGGCTTGCCAGTGGTTATGGTGGCCCGATGGGTTCAAGGCGCTAGAGTACCTGTCTTTCGGGGCGATGATAAAAAAGGCAGCTATATGGTGACCCGCCACCTGATCGAGCTGGGCCATCGTAAAATTGCTTTTATTGGCGGCAAACGCGATACATCAACAGGCCATGACCGTCGCGAAGGATATCTGGCTGCTTTGGAACAGGCTGGCATAGAAGCCGATCCTGCACTTCAAACCGGAACTGAACGAACCCGTAAAGCAGGTTATGATAGCGTTCGGACACTTTTTGCAAAAAACAAGTATTGCGCAACAGCGATTGTTTGTTTCAACGATCTTCTTGCAATTGGTGCTATGAGTGGTTTGCGTTCACTGGGCTTGGAACCTGGAAAAGATGTCGCTGTAACTGGTTATGACGATATTGCCGAAGCAGAAATTTCTGCCCCTACCTTAACGACCGTTTGGAACGGCCAGCAGGAAGCTGGAAAACTGGCAGCACGCGCTATGGTGCGAATATTGGCCGGGGAGAAAGACCTCGAAGAAGACAGGCTGATCCTGCCGGAACTGCGCATTCGCGAATCCAGCAATTCCAAACAATTTCCAAAATAAACTGGTAAAATCGAAAAGCGTTTTACGTTTTTTGCAGGTCGTTTCTGATGGCAGCCAATTTTCCTATTTGCCGCCCTTGTGCATCAAAATTCTCAGGATGAAGCCAAGCCTCAAAAGCCGCCTTGGAAACAAGCCATTCACCATCGAGCATTGAGAACCAAGCCGTATCGCGGTTTTTCCCTTTTTGAATCATATGTTGACGAAAAAGCCCTCCGCTTTCATACCATATCTTAAGCGCTGCAGATTTTGACGGTTCATTTAGATTATTGCATTTCCACTCAAAACGCCGATAGCCAAGATCTTCAAAGATATGTTTCGCAAAGAGGTAAAATGCTTCGGTGGTTGCGGGTGTTTGCGAAATTATTGAGCTCCAGAAAATATTTCCGATCTCAATTACACCATAGGCAGGATCAATCCGCATTAGAGTTTGGCGCCCTGCTGCCTTGCCGCTCTTTTTATCAATTACAGTGTAGAAAAACGGATTCTCGCTGGCTTCAACTTTTTCCATCCAAATTTGAAATTCTTCTCTGGAATCTGCTGGATATTCGAAAAGCCAACGAAACCTTGCATCCGCATCTTCCATTCGCGAGGCACCAAAAAGTGCGTCCCCATGCTTTGCAGCGCTTAGTTTTTCCAAGCGCACAAAACGGCCTTCAAGCATTCTACCATCAGGTTTTGGACATCCATTCCAGTTTGATAAATCAGACATTATTCATCCCAATTTCAATAACAACACTTGCAAAACACACTAATTTCTTCCCATAAACCAATACCAGAAAAGAATATATGCAAGGACCAGATATGCTTCACACAATCAGCAATTTTGACCGGATAGGCGAAGAAAACGCATTTGCTGTTTTGGCCCGCGCAACCAAACTTGCCAGCGAAGGCAAAGACATCATCAATCTTGGTATTGGCCAGCCAGATTTCAAAACACCCGAGCATATCGTTGAAGCAGCAATCAAAGCTCTGCGTGACGGCCATCATGGCTACACACCTGCAACAGGGCTTGTTGAATGTCGTGAAGCTGTCGCGCGCCGGATGCTAAGCACAACTGGCTTGGAAGTTTCTCCTGAAAACATCATGATCATGCCCGGCGGCAAGGTGACAATGTTTGCCGCCATTTTAATGTTCGGGGAGCCAGGTGCAGAAATTCTATATCCTGATCCAGGCTTTCCGATCTATCGCTCCATGATTGAGTTCACAGGTGCCAAACCAATCCCCGTTCCCATTCGCGAAGCCAATGCATTTGCCTTTTCTGCAGAAGAAACACTGGCGCTTATCAATGAGAAAACGCGTCTGTTGATTATCAACTCACCAGCTAACCCGACAGGCGGCGTTACCCCGCGCAGTGAAATTGAAAAGCTGGTGAAAGGCCTTGAGAAATGGCCAAATGTCGCGCTCATGTCAGATGAAATATACGATGTGATGACCTATGACGGCGAAGAGCATGTATCCTTGCTGACCTTTCCCGAAATTCGTAACCGCCTGATCCTTCTCAATGGTTGGTCAAAAACATGGTCGATGACCGGATGGCGCATGGGATGGTCGATTTGGCCTGACCAACTCTATGACAAAGTCCGTAAACTTGCCGTCAATTGCTGGTCATGCGTGAATGCGCCAAGTCAGTTCGCTGGCATAGCAGCCATCGACGGGCCGCAAGATGATGTAACCAAAATGATGGCTGCTTTCGACCGCCGCAGAAAATTGGTTATCGAGCAAATCAACGCTATCGAGAACCTTTCCTGCGCCACCCCTAAAGGCGCCTTTTACGCTTTTCCAAATATCAACAAAACCGGATGGAAAGCGAAAAATCTTGCAACTGCATTGCTAGAAGAAAGCGGCGTTGCCACCATCGGCGGACCAGATTTTGGAATTTTAGGCGAGGGATATATTCGCCTATCTTATGCTAATTCGGAAGAAAACATCGAACGTGCAATCGGACGTATCAAGACTTTTCTGGAGAAATAGTTATCCTATGATTTTCTCAAAAAAATGATGCGCGAAAGGATTATCGTTGTAGCGATTGATCTCTTGATATCCCCGTTTGCGATACATTACTTGCGCTTCATTGAGTGTTCGATTGGTATCCAGCCGAATCGCTGAAAAGCCCTCAGCTCCAGCTTTATCCTCCAGCCAATCCATAATCGCTTTGGCCAGGCCTTGGCCCCTTGCATCTTTTGAAATCCAGACTCTTTTTACCTCAGCAATGCCCTTGCCAAGATCGCGCAAACTGCCGCAACCAATCGCATTACCGTCATCAAGGCTTACAACATGCCATTGGCGCGCTTTATCCATCGCATTACCTTCCCCTGCATAGGGGTCAAAAACTTGATTGAAACGGATGCTTATTTCTTTGAAATACTGCTCTTGGCACGCTTTCAACCGATCGTCTTCCGCAGTAACTTCGAGGATACTCATCGCGCCAGTTGTGCAGCTTCTTTGGCTAATTTGGTAATTTCAGACCAATACTCATTTTCAATGAGACCGCCCGGAGCAACCCAAGAGCCACCAACACAAAGTACATTTGGAAGCGCCAAATAATGAGCTGCATTGGAAAGGCTGACGCCGCCTGTCGGGCAGATTTTAAACTGAGGCAAAGGCGAAGAAATGGATTTCAAATAATTTGCGCCGCCTGCAGCTTCCGCAGGAAAGAATTTCAAATAGGTGTAGCCGCGTTCGCCCAGCTGCATCATTTCCGATGCAGTTGCCGCGCCCGGTAACAAAGCCACAGGGCTGTCATCCGCTGCATCCAACAGTTTTGGCGCAGTTCCAGGAGAGACCATAAACTTGGCTCCAGCTGCTTCAACAGCCTTCATCTGAGCAATATCCAAGACTGTTCCAGCGCCAGCAATTGCACCTTCAACTTCTTGGGCCACAGCGCGAATGCAATCCAATGCGTTCGGCGTGCGAAGTGTAATTTCGATAGCAGGAAGTCCGCCAGCAACTAAAGCTTTCGCTAGACCAATTGCCTTTTTAACATCATTGATTACCACCACCGGAATAACCGGGGCTGCAAGCATGGTTTTTTCTAAGATCTCATTTTTGTTCATGACCGCTGTTTATCAAAATCAGAAATCCAATCAAGTTAAATCGATTAAATTTATATCCCTTTGGTAACCCGCTCCAAGGCTAAAAATGTCTGCGGCCCTGCGATACCATCAATCAACAATCCATTATTACGTTGAAATACCGTAACAGCACGTTTGGTAACGGGTCCGAAATCACCATCAACGGCAATTGCAACACCATATGCTTGCAGTTTCATTTGTAGATCGCGCACAAGATCGCCTCGATCTCCGTATTGAAGCATGACCAGCCCGTTTTTGTTGGCGCGCCTTCTAGCTGGCTTATTCCCAAGCAATTGATTGTAGCGGTCAAACGCTTTGGCAAGTTTTCGGTCATAGTCATTTTTTGCGTATGAAGGGCCGTTATATCCCCGCGCAAAAACACGCCAATCCTTATTGCGAATAGCACTGATCAAACCAGCCTTTTCGATGAACTTTAGCATTAGTTGAACTTGCCCTGTAACGCCGGAACGCACCTCGACAACCATCGCATCAACACTGGCATAGTCCAACCAACGCCAATGAGCACCCATCACCTGACCAATGCCCCAAGAACAAGATTGCAAAGCAGCATCCCGATCAATTTCAGATGCGCGGGCTAATAAGTTCCAGCGACCTGCTTGGGTTCTTGGGTTTTTAACGCCCCCTGCTTTGCGCGATGCAAGACCTTGAACAACCGCATTATTTCGCTTCGCAGCTCCCAGCAATCTATAAAAATAATGCCCTTCAAAGCGAATAAGCGGTTCGTCTCGCCCCTTCACCTTGGAAAACACTTTGCCGCCGCTTTCAACATCACAAACGGCAAGCAAGGCCGCCGCAGGAATCCCCTTTTCCTTGGCCAATTTAATGATTTCATTTCGGTTATCTTCACTCAGCATGTTCGCGCTCCTTGTTCAGCGCATCATGGCAAGAGTTTTAACCACGGGGATAAGTTCTCGCACAAAAGGGCGAACACCAAACGCGTTTAAAACGAAAAGCTTTTTAAAACCGCCAAATACTGATAGGAAAAATCCAAACAGGAACAGAACAATGACCTTATCTATTCTAGTAATAAACGGCCCGAACCTGAACATGCTTGGCACACGCCAGCCTGAGGTCTACGGCTCCCAGACGCTGGCTGATGTTGAACAGTTATGCACAGACAAAGCCAAATCACTGGGCGCAACAGCAACTTGCTTTCAAAGCAATCATGAAGGCAAAATTGTTGACGCCATTCAGGCTGCCAAGGGCAAGCACCACGCCATCATCATTAATCCAGGTGCTTATTCCCACACTTCCATAGCCATCCGCGATGCGTTTTCCAGTGTGGAACTGCCCGTTTGGGAAGTGCATATTTCCAACATCCATGCGCGTGAAACCTTCAGACACCATTCCTTTGTGAGCGCGATTGCCAAAGGCGTGATCTGCGGATTTGGCATTTCAGGATATCGCTTTGCCATGGAAGCGGCCATTGAAAACCTTAACCATGCTTGATCGTCCAAAACCAACTATTGCTGCAGAACAATGGAGCGATGTTTCAAAAATCATCGCAGCCCTCATTGAAGGTGAAGATGATACGATCTCAAAAATGGCCACCATCGCATGCGAACTATTTCACCATTTTGATCATTTCGACTGGGTTGGCTTTTACCGCGTTATAAGCCCTGAACTGTTGAAGATCGGCCCCTATCAAGGGGGGCATGGCTGTCTGGTGATCCCCTTTTCCAAAGGCGTTTGCGGCGCGGCAGCCCGCACAGAAAAAACACAGCTTGTTCCCGATGTAAACGCTATTGCCGATCACATCGCCTGCTCATCAACCACCCAATCCGAAGTCGTTTTACCGGTCTGGCAGAATGGAAATCTGATTGCAGTCTTGGATATAGACTCGGATACGCTGGATGCGTTTACGGTTGAAGATCAAAAAGCGTTAGAAGAGATTTTGGCAAAGAGTTTTGGGTGAGTTTGAATATGTATTGTATAATGCGATTTTGAATGTCTGCTTGGAGCCGATTCCGTTGAAAAAGTCGCCGTAAAAGGCGTAAAGCTGGTATTTTTAGAAACGGTTTTCAGACAATGTCTTTTGGCGAAATTGAATTTCCTAAACTCGCCCATTTCGAAACAATATTCTAAAAAATCGCAGTAGATTTCCAGCTTCGGACTTTTTCAACAGAATAAGCCCATTGTGCAAGATGCTGCATACCCCACCAACTGGTGCAAAGCGCCCATAGGCGACATTGGCATTTGCCAAGAAAATCAGGGCGATATTTGCAAGCAATGCTGAAAGGTCCCAATCAGAACACCGAATGCTGCGGACCCACTAAACAAAATTGAACTCCTGTCAGAAGCCCCTCATCTCTTGGACATTGTCCAGGGCTTCTGAATGCTAGGAAGTGCGTTGGCTGGCTTTGGCTATGAAAAATAGAAGTGTCGCCACCACAAGCACAGCAACTGAGGCAATGGGCAGAGCAACAGGGCCATAAGCTTCGTACACCGCGCCACCGCCTGCCGCACCCAACCCTTGTCCGCCAAAAAACGCAGAAGCGTTGAGCGCGAGGGCCAGTTGCGCGCGTGCACCTGCTGTTTCCATCAGTCGTGCCTGCAAGGGGGCAAGGCAAAGGGCCCAGCCGACACCAAAAAAGATGAACGCCGGATAGGACAGCCAGTAAAAATGCGGTGCAACCCATAAGATCAGGAAACAGAAGGCTGTAAACACAAGACCGCCAAGGATCGTTCCATCTCGCCCAAGCAGGCGCACCAAATGTGAGGAGAAAGCATTGCCTATGACCGACGCGATACCTGCTGCCAGCAGGGCCGTCGTGAGGGCCGTGCGTGGCGCGCCGCCTACTTCGACAAACCAGAACGCGATCATCGCGTAAGTGATGAAACCGCCACAGATCAGCAAAAGTGTGGTGGCAATGGTCAGTGAGGTGGCGCGATCAGAAAGGACGCCCAACATTGCCGAAAATGAAGCCCGCGTGCCACGTACGCCACCCGGAACGCCGACTGCTACGCCTACCGCTGCGACAAAGGCCGCTCCTGCTGCAACGAACCAAGCCGCACGCCAACCCGCAAATTCGGCTACCGCACTAGATATCGGCAGCGCCACAACCAGCGACGCCGTAAGCCCGCCAAAGACCACAGACATCGCAGCAGGCCGCTGCGCATCTGTTACCAATGACGCAGCAATCACCGAGGCCGTGGGCATGACCGAGGCTGCCCCCAAAGCCATGGCAACACGTGCGGCCATCGCCTGTTCCCAGTTTTGCGCAAATCCAAGTGCCAAGCCGCCCCACCCCAGCAAGGCCAGCGAGGCGAACAACACCGCGCGGCGATCCCAATGGCCGATCAGAACCTGTGCGACCAATGCACCAACCGCAAGCGAGAAGGAAAAGGCCCAAACCAGTGCCGCGACTTCCTCGGCAGTAATGCCCAAACCGGACCGCATTTCGACCTGTACGGCGATTATGGCAAGTGAACCCCAGCTTGCGCAGAGTTGACAAAATCCAAGCAGGATCAGAATTGGCCAGGCGCGTCCCATGGGTTTTATTCCTTCGATTGGCTCGTTTACGTAGCGTGATGGGGTGCACATATACCCCAAGGTCATCAAACCATTCTTAGAATATCATACTGCTACGTATTTTAATGTGCTTGCAAACTTAAAATACTGTAAGGTACTTATTTATGAGCAACAACGCTGACAAACCAGCCCGCGGTCGGCCAAGAACTTTGCAACGAGAGCATGTGCTCGAGATTGCGGTGGAAAGTTACTGGACCGATGGACTGACAGGTGTTTCGATAGACGAGATTTGCCGCCGTGCAGGAGTCTCCAAGCCGGGGGTTTATCGGGAGTTTGGTAACGAAGACGGATTAAAACAGGCCGCCTTGGAAAGGTATCAGTCGACTATCTTGGCACCGCTCGCAGATATCTTGACCGATGATTTGTCCTTTGATCAGGCACTGAGGAAATTGACTGACTTTGTTCTCTTGGATCGCAAGGCCCACGGACTGCCTGCTGGCTGCCTGCAGGTTGCCACGTGCCGTAGCAAACATACCCTTGGAAAGCGAACCCGCGAGAGTGTGCATAAATTTGGCGATCAAACCTTAATGGGTCTTGAACAGTGGATAGACCGGGCGAAATCAAACAGGGAGTTTGCAATCGAGATACCTACGCGGACCGCAGCACTGTACATTGATGCTCAGATCGCAACTGTGATGGAACTCCAACAGCAAGGCGTGGCCCAAGACGAGTTGAAGCGTGTTTTCAAGCTGGCTCTTACTGTTTTTTCTTGAGAAAAAGCGCTCTATTGCGGAAGTGATTTTCTGTGGGTCCGTTTGGCAATTATGTCCTCAATGGAATTGAACTCACAATATATGTACAGCGAATGGATGGCGCTTTCACGTGCTTTAAGTGAACTTTCCAATATGGTATGGGCTCCGGTCGCGTGGCTTATCTTTAGAGATGCAATGTGAGGGAAGCCGCCATTGGCGCAGACGCAGCGAACATCCGGTTTGTCCGCTTAGCCGACATTCCCCACTTCTCACCGCTTCAAAACCACCATCAAATCCATCACATTGGTTCCTGTCGGCCCGGTGACAAACAGCCCGCCTGAACGGCGCAGCCAATTACCGCTGTCAGCTTTGGCAAGCGCTTCTTCGCCGCCTTGGGTTTGTTGCCAGCTTTCACCCGTAACAAATCCTCCGGCAGAACCCGTTGGCCCGTCACTGCCATCGGTTCCCGCTACCAGCACTGAGATGCCATCAGCACCCGAAATTTCTTTCGCCATGGCCACGGCCAGTGCCTTATTGCGTCCGCCCTCACCCGGATTGTCGGGCAGGATCGTCGTTGGCTCACCTCCGAAAATATAAACCCCCGGCGCACCTTGAAGAACCGTGTCCGCACAAGCTTTGGCGACGTCAAACACATCGCCATAAAGGTTTTCAGTGTTGACGATCCCTTCCATATCGCGATCAAGCGTGGCCTGTTCACAAGCCAATCGCGCAATCGCATTGGAAGCGATAATCTGCGTTTCCATATCATCGCAAAGCGCAACAGCAGGCAATTGCCCGATACCTGATCCGATCACTTCAATGCTATCGCCCTCCACGTCAGAAATAGCAAAAACCCGCGCTTGCACGCCTCGAAATTTGCCCAAAAGTTTCCCAGCTTTAATCTGTGAAATTTCTTTGCGCTTTTTATTGATGGCATGAATGTCCAACCCTTCGGCCAACATCTTTTTATTCAGCTGCTGCAAATCATCGAGCGACATTTCATCATGCAACGCCTCAACCAAAGCTGACGCGCCGCCAGAAACCAAAAGCAAAAGTCTCGCTTCCTTCGGTAGCTTTGAGACAAACTCAATCAATGCTTTTCCGGCTATCAGACTGTTTTCATCAGGCACAGGGTGGGCTGACTCTATTGTTGTTAGGTGCGGGTAAGATGCCAGACCATCACCGGAATGATCATATTTAGTCACCATCAGAGCTGGCAGGTCTTTACCGCATGTATCAAGCGCTGCTCGAATCATTGATGAGGCTGCTTTCCCAACTGCAGCGATATGGGTTGGCATGAAATCCTGCGAACCAGCCAGAGCCAATTCAACACATTGATACCCGCGGACACGCTCAACGCCTGCCCACCAAATTTTCTCTAAAAGCGCCCGATCTTCAACTTGGCTCATTTACCCTTCCACTGAGGATCGCGCTTCTCGCTAAAAGCCCTAAAGCCTTCCATCATGTCATCGCTACCATAAAGCGTATCAACAGTTATCAATTGGCGCTTGGTCACACGGTTCATCGCATCCTGGAATTTACTGTCTTCCGCATCGCGCACCACTTCCTTGATTGCAGCCATCACCAAAGGCGGACCGGACGCAATCATTTGCGCCAGTTCGCGGGCACGGGTCAACAATTGATCTGCTGGCAAAATCTCGTTCACAAATCCCCATTTATGCGCTTCTTCCGCGTCGAGCCATCGCCCGGTCAGCAATAATTCCATGGCAATATGATAGGGAATGCGTTTCGGCAGTTTGATGGAAGCGGCATCAGCCACCGTACCAGAGCGAATTTCAGGCAAGGCAAATGTCGCATGTTCAGCAGCCAGTATAATATCAGTAGACAATGCAATTTCCAATCCGCCACCACAGCAAATTCCGTTTACGGCGCAAATAATTGGCTTGTTCAAATGGGGCAGTTCCTGCATGCCGCCAAATCCACCAACACCATAATCACCATCTACCGCATCGCCATCTGCTGCCGCTTTCAAATCCCAGCCGGGGCAAAAAAACTTCTCACCAGATGCGGTTAAAATCGCAACACGCAAATTCGGATCATCACGAAAATTGGCAAATACGTCGCCCATGATCTTGCTGGTTTTCAAATCAACAGCATTGGCTTTTGGTCGATCAAGAGTGACCTCCAAAACATGGCCATCGATTTTTGTTTTGATAGGTTCGCTCATATCAGTTTCCTTCAGCTTGCATTCTTATCAAGGCATCAACAGCAATGGCACGGTCATGGCACGCCATCAAGGGATTGACATCCAGCTCAATCAATACATCTTTATGGGTCTCGGCGTAGTTTGCGATTTTCGCAATCTGATCAACAATAGCCGGAATGTCTGCGCCTTGCTTACCCCGATAACCTTGCAAAATTTTGTAGAGCTTCAAACTCTTAATGGCTTCGGTGATTTCTTCATCATTTGCAGGTAATAAAACACTTGCCGTATCTTCCAACAATTCTGCCAAAACGCCACCAGCCCCGATCGTCAAAAGCAACAGGCCCGTTGCATCACGGGTTACGCCCACAAGAATTTCGGCGACAACATCGCTGATCATTTCTTCCGCCAGAAATCCGAAAACCCCGGTCATTTTCAACGCGGCATTCTCCAGTTCGTCCGCGTTTGTAAGATTGATCGCCACTGCGCCTGCTTCTGTTTTATGCGCTATGCCAAGCCCCTTAAGCACGAGTGGAAATTCTAAAGCTTCATACGCTTTCATCAAAACTTCAAGGATGGGCGCAGTTATCGATTGAGGAACATTGACCCCAGCCTTTGATAAAGCTGTTTTGGACTGCACTTCGTCGAGCGTATTCAAAACACCACACAGAGCGGTTCCTATTAATACTGGCTTGTGCTTGATTTTTGTAATCTGTCCTAACCCAACAGCAGCCTCTATCGCCGCCAAGCCTTCTTCCATTCCATTGAGGCTAACCACGCCACCTTCTGCAAAGCGTGCATTCAGCGCTTCTGAAATATTCTCTGGAAGGGAGGCCAGAACCGCAACATTTGCACCTATTGCTTTCTTAGCGGCCAATATTGCCTCGATAGCACAATCGAAACTTGACGGGTCGCAGCGGTCATTCCTCGGTACATCTAGAATGAACACGCAAAGATCAAATTGATCCGCCATGACAGCAGCAAACACCTTTGTCATCTTAGGCACATCGCCCCAAATAAACGTATGATAATCCAGCGGATTACAAATTGTGACGATTGGCCCCAACTCATCTTTCAAGACCTGTCTTTGGGCTAGGCTAAAATCTCGAAACTCAATTGAGGGTGGCGCAAGGTCTGCGATCAGGCTGGCTTCTCCTCCCGAGCAACTAACGGAACAAATAGCATTCCCCTTCAACGGGCCAACATGATTTAGCAATTTCAGGGTTTCAAGAAATACGCTGATTGAACGTACTTCGATAAATCCCAAACGCTTGATAAGCGCAGAAGACACAGCCGAATTTCCAGCCAAGGATGCCGTATGGGTCATTGTTGCCAACTGGGCTTTTTCAGATCGACCAATTTTGAGAACAACAACTGATTTTCCAGCCAACCGCGCTTTTGCTGAGAATTGTTCTAAGGCGCGAATGTCACCAAAACCTTCAAGGTATAATCCGATTGCAGACACGCGCTCATCTGCCAAAAGCGCCTCACCTATCTGGCTCACACCCGTTTGAGCTTGGTTGCCCGCAGCAACCACATAGCCAATTGGCAGTCCGCGATGCTGCATCGTCATGTTAATGGCAATATTGGAGGATTGTGCAATTATGCCTACGCCGCGTTCCACTTTCTGACCCCCATGTTGATCAGGCCAAAGCGTAACAGTGTCGAGATAATTCAAAATACCATAACAATTGGGGCCAAGAATTGGCATGTCGCCGGCAGCTTCAACCAGCCGGGCTTGTAAATCTGCGCCTCCGGAATTTTCAGCTTCGCTTTCCAAAAAACCAGAGGCAAAACATGTGGCGCCACCTGCGCCCATTTCACTAAGCGCTTTTACAATTTCAATCGTAGCTTCGCGGTTAACACCAATAAAACTGGCATCCGGTGCGCCAGGTAAATCCTCGATGGAGCGAAAGCATGGCACACCCAATATTTCATCACGCTTGGGATGCACCGGCCAAATCTGTCCGGCAAAACCAGATTTTTGTAATTGGGCAATCACATTCACAACCCAACCGCCTCCAAACAATGCAATGGATTTAGGCCGCAAAAGGGGCGTGAGTTTGCTTTGCATATCGTCTATGCCCCAAAAGGACGAAGCAAGGCGCGGGAAATGATATGGCGTTGAATTTCAGAGGTTCCTTCCCAAATACGTTCAATGCGCGCATCGCGCCAAATACGCTCTAACGGCAGCTCGTCCATGACGCCCATGCCACCATGGATCTGAATGGCTTCATCGGCAACAAAGGCAAGCATCTCAGTGGCCTTTAACTTGGCCATCGCCATGTCTGTATCTGTGCATGTGCCTTCATCATATTTCCAGCCAGCTTCCCACGTCAGCAGCTCAGCCGCCTTCATTTCCATTGCCATATCAGCAAGCTTGAAAGATACGCCTTGGAACTTACCGATTTTCTGGCCAAACTGTTCGCGCTCCGCCGAATAGGATAGTGCATGACCAAAGGCCCGCTCCGCCCGACCAAGACAGGTTGATGCAACTTGCAGCCGTGTCGCGCCAAGCCAGTCATTGGCAACTTCAAATCCTTTATGAAGTTCGCCCAACATGTTTTCCGCCGGAATACGGCAATTATCAAATTCCAAAATTGAATTCGTATAGCCCCGATGGGAGACGTTTTTATAGCCATCTCTCACCGCAAAACCCGGTGTGCCTTTGTCGACAAAAAATGAAGAGATCAATTTCTTTTTGCCCCTTGGTGTGTCTTCCTCGCCAGTCGCCATATAGACGATTGTGAAATCAGCAATGTCCGCATGGCTGATAAAATGCTTGGTACCATTAAGAACAAAATCGCTGCCGTCCTGTTTGGCAGTCGCCTTCATACTGCGAAGATCGGAGCCAGCCCCGGGCTCGGTCATCGCCATACAATCCCATTTTTCACCACGAACACAGGGTTCAAGATATTTCTCACGCTGTTGCTTCGTTCCAGCGCAAAGAATATTCGAAGGACGCGCAACAGCTGTCCAATGCAAAGCATAGTTCGCTTTACCCAGCTCTTTTTCATATAAAAGCCAAGTCAATGTATCGAGCCCCGCCCCGCCAAACTCTTCTGGAATATTGGCCGCATATAATCCCGCCTCAATCGCCTTTTTCTGGATATCCTTCACAAGGTCCATATCCAGATGGCCTGTGCGCTCAATCTCCATCTCGTGAGGATAAAGCTCATTTTCAACAAAGGACCGTGTCGTTTCGACGATCATTTGCTGTTCTTCGGTCAATCCAAAATGCATAGGCTAGCTCACCTTTTTTTCCGGCAGAGTTTTCAAATAAGTTTGATGGAAGTGGCGCATAGCATGTTCGGATATGCCGTGAGCTTCTGGGTCCACTATATACCACCCCTGATCATATGCAGCTTGATGCATGCCACGTTGAACATTTTCGCATAATTTCCGATCTTCCTGACTCACGACATTAGAAGACCATTCACTACGCAATTTGTGTCGCCGTGACATTTCTGGGTCAGTATCCTTGGCAACGGTAAGAGACCAAGTGCGGCGTTGGGTAACATCAGGTGAAACAGGATCAAATCGAGACGCATAAAATCCCGGAACACCCGGAAATTGTCCAAAAACTGTATTTGGAAAAAGAAACCAAAATTGGCCAATTGTAACATCATGCTCCAAATCGAGAGGGAACGCTTTTGTCTCAGATTTGAGCGCTGTTGGAGCAACTTGATATGTAAAATTGGGATACAGCTCGAACTTAGAATTTGCGATATCCATCATATCATCAAAGCTCTCATGAGCAGTGCTGCAATGATGACATTCCAAGTAATTATCGATCAAAATTTTCCAGTTCGCCCTGCACTCATAACTATGTCCCAATGCTGGCCCATCTTCCAAGGCATAGTTTTTGATATCAGGAACACCCATCTCCACTTGTTTACAAAGACCCGGAGCAAAATCTGATATTGGAGGCGCGTCCCCTGAAGCATTTATAAACAAAAAACCGGCGATATTTGAAACTGGTATTTCACTTAAGCCAATCTCGTTTCGACCAGGCAATTCAGTAGTTGTAGTTTTTTTCTGTCCCATCAATTTGCCTTCATGCGTGAATGTCCAGGCATGATAGGGACAGGTAATCCTGCTTTTATTACCGCACTCGGATACTAGTCGATGGCCACGATGAGGACACACATTGGCAAAACAGCGCACCACTCCATCGCTACCGTGTATTAAGAAAAACTCCTGATTGAAAATTGTAACCGTAAGAAAGTCTCCTGACTTGCCTATCTGTTTTTCATGCCCTGCAAGTTGCCAAGTTTGCAAAAACAGCTCACGCTCCTGCTTCATCACTTCTGGTGAGGTATAATATATAGAGGCGAGAGTTCTTTTCACATCGGCTGTATCGAAGTTTGACATCGTAACTTCTCTTTATTTCTCTATCCACGGTAAATTTGCTTCATAATAATGTTAGCTATCTAGTCCCGCATGCTGGCCGGCTTGGGCAATTTCGTTTGCGCATCATGCAATGTCTTCATTTTTTCAGTCATCTCAGGGCCAGGCACACAGCTACGGCGCGTTTCAAGGGAAACATGAACCAGCAACTGATTGCAGGTTGCCAAGAGAGCTTCATCAGAGGTTCTGATAATTTCATGATACATGCGAAGCTTCTTGCCCTCGGCCTGAAGCACTTGAGTATGCACATGAATAGCCTCACCCGCATGAGTCTCATTGTTAAACGTGATATGATTGTCGACTGTAAAATAGGATAGGCCCGTATCGATATAAGCCTGATCAGCACCGATCATTGCCATCACCGTATCGCCAGCATCTGAAAAAACCTGTCCGTAACGGCTTTCATTCATGTGACCATTATAGTCTGTCCAGTCTATAGGAATGACCCGCTCCAGTGTTTTGAGCGGTTTGGTCAAATCACCTGGCAAGGGCGGTTTAACCTTTGCATCCTGTGCATTCAACACTTGGCCAGCACCCCAGTTTCTCGCCTTCAGGCCCCGCATAATAGTAACTAGATTATCGTCACGGATGCGTTCCAATTCCCGGATTGAATGCATTCCCGATTGTTCATCTGATTGACCGGCAATCAAATCAACCAGTTCATCATTATATTCTGGAACATCCATCAATTTCGTCCAAGGCCAAGTCAGACAAGGACCAAACTGCTCCAGAAAATGCTTCATGCCCGCTTCGCCGCCAGCGATACGATAGGTTTCGAACAGTCCCATCTGCGCCCAACGAAGACCAAAACCAAAGCGCATGATATCGTCGAGTTCCTTGGTGGTGCAGATACCATCTTTGATCAACCAAAGTGCTTCGCGCCATACAGCCTCCAGCAAACGGTCCGCCACATGAGCATCGATTTCCTTTTGGACGATAATCGGCTTCATGCCGATGGCTTCCAGAATCTTGCTTGCTCGAGCAGTCGCCCCGCCATTGCCAACCAGTTCTATCACTGGAAGCAGGTAAACTGGGTTGAACGGATGAGCGACAAAAATCTGTTGCGGTCGAGCCGCGCCTTGTTGTAATTCAGATGGTTTGAACCCTGAAGTCGAGGACGCAATCAACGCATCTTCCCGGCAATGTTTCTGGATTTCAGCAAACACTTTGTGTTTGATATCCAGCCGTTCCGGCGTACTTTCCTGAATCCAGTCTGCGTCCTTAACAGCCTTGGCAAGCGAAGACGCGAACGTCAATCTACCTTCTTTCGGCACCACCACATCGCTAAGCGCAGGAAGAGAACGTCTTGCATTTTTCAATACTTCATTGATCTTCCGCTCTGCCTCAGGATCAGGGTCAGAGATCACAACATCCCAACCATTGATCAAAAAACGCGCAGCCCAACCGCCGCCAATAACCCCGCCACCAATAATTGCTGCTGTTTTAGTCATCACTTCGGTGCTCTCTTCGTGAGGTTCAATTTCTTGCGAACTTCTTCAGGCCCCATCACTTTTGCGCCTAGCCCTTCGATAATCCCAACAGCATGTTCAACAAGTTGCGCATTGGTCGCGAGGTTACCGCGTCCAAGCATCAGATTGTCCTCAAGGCCAACGCGCACATTGCCGCCCGCCAATACGGAAGCCGCGACATATGGCATTTGATGACGACCAAGGCCAAAAGCCGACCAATTCCAAGTATCTGGCACATTATTGACCATCGCCATAAACGTATTCAAATCATCCGGCGCGCCCCATGGAACGCCCATGCAAAGCTGCACCAACGCATCAGGGGCAAGTACGCCCTCCTTGACCAGTTCTTTAGCAAACCAAAGATGGCCCGTATCAAATGCTTCGATCTCTGGCTTTACACCCAATTCAGTCATCATCTTGCCCATGGCGCGTAACATGCCTGGCGTATTGGTCATGACATAGTCCGCTTCGGCAAAATTCATGGTGCCGCAATCCAACGTACAAATTTCCGGCAGACATTCCGCCACATGGGCAACCCGCTCAGTTGCTCCAACCATATCAGTTCCAGCTGCATTAACTGGAAGCGGCGCTTCTGTACTACCAAAAACCATATCTCCGCCCATTCCCGCAGTCAGGTTGAGCACTACATCCACATCCGCATCGCGAATGCGTTCGGTTACTTCGCGGTATAGATGAATATCGCGCCGCGGCGCGCCAGTTTCTGGATCGCGAACATGGCAATGGACGATGGCCGCACCTGCCTTGGCTGCATCAATGGCAGAATTGGCAATTTGCTCAGGTGAACGGGGCACATGTGGTGAGCGATCTTGTGTTCCCCCGGAACCGGTTACAGCGCAGGTAATAAAGACCTCTTTATTCATTTCCAATGGCATGATTTGCTTCCCTTAATTTTGGGCCAGTGGATTAAATCCGAGGCCTACTGTCAACGCCGAAACACGTCAGATAACGGGTTTATTTGAGACGTTTTTATACAACCTGCCCAATAGCATGGGCGTCAGATACATAGGAATTTGATAGCAACCAATAAACAGCAACAATGGGTCAGTCACGGCAACAGGTAGTGCGGTTAAAAACAGCGCCATGTTTCGATTTCCCGAAACAATAGAAAATGGCACCCGCTTCTCTGAAAGACCCTCAGTGTTGAGAATAAAGAAAAAGAAAATCTGCAATCCAAAATTGACTGCAAAAGCTGCGGCCAAAGTTTTCAAAAACAACGGGAAATCTTGCCATAGAGCCGGACCAACAGCTGCCATTAAACCAACTACAATCATGTAAAGGAAAATTGCTGACGCGCCATCCACAGAGCGCGTTGCCTTTTCGCTCAACACTTGAAACACAAAATACCTTAGAGAAAATGCCAAAGCCGTAGAAAACGCGATAACCAGGAATAGATTTGCCGAGGCTGCTATAACAGCACTTGCATCACCGAATTGCGGCAACAGCCACAAAATGGGAGTTATTGTCAGCGGCAAGAGCGCGGTTCCCAAAACCAAAAGGCGTAAAGCTGGCGCGGGACTATGGCCCGTCATTACTGCCAAATGGGGAGATGCGGACACAGATGCACCCGCACAAAGCAAAGCAATGCCTGCAGGCAATATACCAATCCAGCCGACAAAGTTGAACACTCCAAACAAAAACACCGGCACAAGGACTTGAAATAGAATGACAAAAAGGATCGCCTGCCTAAAATCTTTCAGAGCGCCAAATGCCGCTTTCGGGCCAACCCTGAACGCCGCGAAAAATAGCAAGCAAATCGCCATCTCAGGAATATGGGCTTTTAACGCCTGGGCCAGAGTCTCGAAAAACATGCCCGTCAACAAGCCTGCGACCAGCAAATACCGCCCTTTTGCAGCACACCAGCCAAGAGCACGATGCACCCACATTAACTTAGGCCACGGAAGATTAACATAAGGGCAGCAACTGCAGCGCTTCCCAGTAAGAACGGTCTAAAACTCTTATCCAGAAAAGGTCGCAACTTAGGACCAATAAACACACCCACTGCTAGTGCTGGCAAAAGCAAAGCTGCCAGCATTGCGTCATGCAGGTCAACCTGACCAGCGATATATAAAATACAAAGCGTCGCAAAGGATCCCATTGCAAAATAGGTTTGTAATGTCGGCCGCGCATATGCTGCTTTCTGATTTTGATAAACCACTGCCATGGGCGGACCGCCAACACTGGTTATGGCAGCTGTAAATCCAGAGACGGTTCCTGCAATACCCACTGTCTTCAGGTTGAAAGGGATCGTAAAGCCACTAATCGAGACAAGAACTGCCAAACCTATGAGTGATCCAAAGATAAGCATGAATGCTTTTTCACCAGGGATCATCGAAAGCACTAAAGCGCCAATGATGCTGCCAACAACCCTGCCCGAAACTGCAAATTTCAACTCCTGCCATTGCACACCTTTTCTCTCTCCCCAAAAAGCAGAAATGGATGTGGCAAATGTCAGGAACAACACTGGAACGGGAACAAAGCTGACATCTATCAAAGCCAGCAATGGACCTGCAATAAGGCCAAAAGCTATTCCCATCCCTACTTGAATGCTGGTCGCTACCAATATCACCAAAGAGGCCAATAGCATCTGCCCCAAGCTGTGCTCGTTTAATACTATCAAAAACAGATCGTTTAGAATTTGCACGAGACACACTTAGTTGGAAGAATTTTTAACCACCCGGGCGACTGCGGATATTATCCGGCAGCCAGGTGGCCAATTCAGGAAAGGCAATCAGGATAAACACCATTAAAACCATTATCGCAAACATAGGAAGCGCTGCTTTGGCAATATAATTCATCTGGTGATTTGTCATGCCTTGCAGCACAAACAGATTGAACCCTATCGGCGGCGTAATTTGAGCCATCTCCACAACAACAACGATGAATATTCCAAACCAGATAAGATCTATTCCTGCCTGGCGGATCATGGGTTCCACAACAGCGATCGTTAAAACTACCGACGAAATACCATCCAAGAAACAGCCAATAACAATGTAAAATACCAGAAGCGCCATCAACAATTCAAAGCGTGTAAGGCCTAAAGAAGCGATCCATTCTGCCAATGCACGGGGCAATCCGGTGAAGCCCATGGCAAGGGACAAAAAGGCTGCTCCAGCCAAAATCAAAGCAATCATGGCCGAGGTGCGTGTTGCGCCCATTATACTATCTGTAAATGTCTTCCAAGTCAGCGACCCTTGAAAAGCCGCAAGAATAAACGATCCGACAACACCAAATGCAGCAGCCTCCGTAGCGGTTGCAAATCCCAAATACATCGAACCAATGACAAGCATGATCAATAGAATAACCGGGATCAAAAACCGCGAATTTCTCACTCGCTCCACAAAAGACATGGGAGCATCTTCAATCGGGTTATAGCCTTTTGAGAATTTCGCCAGAACCGCAACATAAAGCATGAACAAGGTTGCCAACACCAAACCTGGAATGACACCTGCCATAAATAATTTAGTGATCGATTCGTTGATGGTCACACCATAAACAATCAAAGTCAGCGAAGGTGGTATCATCAAACCAAGGGTAGCAGCACCTGCTAAAGTCCCTACAATCAAATGTTCTGGATAATTCCGCTTACGTAATTCAGGTATCGACATTTTACCAACGGTCGTCAATGTTGCTGCCGATGAACCGGAAACTGCTGCAAAAACCGTACAACCAACAATATTTGTATGGATAAGACCGCCCGGCAATTTTGCCATCCAGGGCGATAATCCTTTGAACATATCTTCAGACAAGCGTGTTCGAAAAAGCACTTCTCCCATCCAGATAAACAATGGCAAAGCGGTTAAGGTCCAAGAGGATGATGCCGCCCAGATGACAGTCATCATGGCATCGCCCGCAGGACGGGTAGTAAACAACTCCATCCCAACCCAGGCAACGCCCAAGAGGGCCAGCCCAACCCAAACGCCTGATCCCAACAACAAGAAGAGAACAAAAACAAATATTCCAGTCGCGTAAAACTGCTCCATGGATTAGACCTCCGGCCCTTCCAACGCTTCTTTGTTGATATTGTCTTTGCGGTTCAACATGAGCGAAATCAAATTATCCCAAAAACAAACCGCCAATAGGATTGCTCCAAAAGCCACTGGCAATTGAACGATCCAAATCGGGGTGGCGTCTTGCCCTTGGCTAACCTCGTGAAACTTCACTGACCAATAAATAGCTTTGACGGAATAATAAGCGAGATAACTCGCCGCTGCCGAGCCAATAAGCATGCACCATATTTCGAGCCAAAAACTCTTCGCACCCATGGCATTGAGCAGCAAACTAACCCTGATATGAGACCCTGAGTTCAGCGCATAAGCGAATGCCAAAAATGACGACGCTGCCATCAGATATCCCGCATAAGCTGTGGATCCGGGAAATGGGACGGAAAACCATCGAGCGACCATTTGCAAAACGATGACGCATAAAATCGCAAGCAAACAAACCGCTGCCGCTGCTCCACTGGCTTTATATAAACGGTCGAGAAACTGTCGCATTCACCTTCCCCATTTCCGGTATAAACCGATGGGGAAATACCCCAATTTTGATGCTGGAATGAAAACAGCCCGGGCGAGCCGGGCTGTTAATTGTTTTTCTAATTACATTTTTTTAAATGCATCTACAATTGCTTGGCCATCAGCGCCAGCGCTTTCCAGCCATTCTTTTGTCATGATATCGCCAAAGCCTTTCAACTCAGACTTCAACTGGTCTCCTGGAGGCGATACTTTCATCCCGTTTTCTGCAAGACCTTTAAGATAGAAGTCAGTCAACTCAATGGCTTTTGCCAATCCGCGAGCGCCTGCTTCTCCAGCGCAATCTAGCACTGCACCTTGAGCCTTTGCGTCGAGCGCAGTCCAAGCATCTTTGTTGGCAAATACCACATTTCGCGGCAACCAAGCCTGCACGTCATAAAAGTTGGTTAGTTGCTCCCAAACCTTACGATCATAGCCGGTTGACCCGGAAGAAACGAAAGATTCAGCAACGCCTGTAGCAAGTGCTTGCGATAATTCGGCCGCTTCGATTTGAACTGGAACCATGCCAGCCAACTCGGCAATACGGCTGGTTGCTGTATTGTAAGCGCGGAATTTTACGCCTTGCAGGTCAGCAACAGAGTTTACGTCTTTCTTGGCATAAAGACCTTGTGGCGGCCACGGCACAGCATACAGATAAACCAAATTATCGGCAGCCATAGCTGCTTGAAGTTTGTCACCTGCAGCTTTCCATAGCTTTTCAGAATCTTCAAAAGAAGTGGCAAGGAATGGAATTGAATCTACGCCATAAAGCGGGTTCTCATTAGCATGCGCTGACATCAAACGTTCACCGATATTGGCCTGTCCTGTTTGCACTGCCTTTTTTATATCGCCACCGCCAAACAACGAACCGCCCGGATGCGTCACGACCTCAAGGCCGGTGCCTTTATCCGTTACACATTTGGCAAATTCTGCACCATTTTCAGAGTGGTAATTCGTAGCGGCATAGGCCATCGGCATATCCCACTTTTCAGCAGATGCCGCTGAAACAGCTGCGCCAGTCATGGCCAGTCCTGCTAGTAGTGTCTTGATTATTTTCATTTCAGTCTCCTCCTGTTTTAGTATTCTAAGTGATCATCCATCGCCCTTTGACGCAACAAAAAACACTTCTCATTCCCCCTATCAATAACACTGATGATTTATCGATAAATTGTCAATGTCTATTTGAAGCATATATCTCCATATTTATGTTCGGCTTTTTACCATCGATTATTTGCGCCAGAATACGCCCGGTCTTCGGCCCGCCCGTCAGCCCAACATGATGGTGGCCAAAACCCGCAAACACGTTTTCGACATTCCCGACAGCGCCAATAACAGGAATTGAATCACACGGGGCTGGCCGATGCCCCATCCAAGTTTCGACCCGTTCATAGGTCAGATCAGGCAGCGCCTTCTTTACCGCCCGTTCCAACAGATCAAAAGCAGCTTTTGAGGCTGGAAGGTCCAGTCCCCCAAATTCCAAGACACCAGCAGCCCGTATGCGTCCTTCCATGGGTGTGATTACGAATTTCCCGCTAGAGATCATCAAGGGAGAAGTTGGTTTAATCGATGGATTATAAAACTCCATGTGATAACCCCGCTCACTTTCAAGCGGCACATGTACCCCAAGCTTTTCCATCAACGGGCCGGACCATACCCCCGTTGCCAAAACCACTTCATCACACGGAATAGTCTTGCCATCAGCTAGTACGCCAACTGCCTTCCCATTTTCCAGCAAAATGTCTTTGACCATTCCTAAGATTATTTGGCCGCCATTTTCAACCACATGCTTTGCGAGCATTTTAACATAGGCGCCCGGATCTGTGATGATTCCATGATTGGGTAAGGCGATCCCAAAGTTAAACTCCGATGAAATACCAGGCGTAATAGAGGCCAATTCCGCTTGATCGATCTCCCGCCATTCAAATCCGTGTTGGCGACGTATATCCCAACTCAGCGTTTCTTTCTCAACATCCGAGCGATCACGATACACATAAACATAGTCTGACGGAGTAATGTATTTTTCGCCGCCAGTCCCTTTGGCAAGGGCAAGATGATCTTCCAGACTGTCGCCAATGATAGGATATAATGCCGCCGCAATCCGCCGTGTATCTGCTTCATTATTATGGCTGAGATATTTCACAAGCCAAGGAAGCAGTTTTGGCAGATAACGCCATTTCATAAACAATGGCTGATCTGGATCCAACAACATTCCCGGCGCTTTCTTTAGCAAGCCAGGCCCGGTAACCGGTACAATAGCGCAAGAGGCCAAAACGCCACCATTGCCATAGCTCGTGCCTTCCGCAGGTCCAGCTTTATCAACCAGGGTTACAATATGCCCTGCACGTTGAAGCCAAATAGCCGTTGATACACCAACGATACCAGCGCCAATGATCACCACATTTTTCTTTTCTTGCGAAGACAATCGCTACTCCCTAAAACTGATTTTTCAAACGCACTCTAGCAGCGAAATGGCCGTTTCCAATCGAAAACATTGTAAAACCTTTTCTTGGCATCTTAATGCTGGACACGCGCTTTCCACGGATAAAGGGCGACATAGGCAATGCGGACAGTTTTTCATTTCCTGTCCGAAAGTCAGTGATCCAAGGAGCTTTTCCTCAAAATATCGTTCGCGAAAACCCTAAGACTCTGCTGCCTTTGTTTGTTGCCGCAGCCATACAACTGGAAAAAGAAGGGGCATTTGCTATCACAACAAGCTGCGGTTTTCTAACGCTGTTTCAAAAAGAATTGGAAATCGCTCTAGACGTTCCAGTCCTCACCTCATCCCTATTTTTGTACAATGAAATCCGACCAACTCTGCCCCAGAACAAAAAGCTGGGTATCTTGACGATAGCTGCCAGTAGTCTTTCTTCTGCCCACTTGGTATCGGCCGGTATCACCGATAATCCGCCCATTGGAACCACGGAGAATGGTGAAGAATTTACGTCTGCCATTTTGGAAAACAGAGATACTCTGGACATCAAAAAAGCCCGAAACGACAATGTAAGCGCAGCGCTTCAGCTACAAAAAGAACATTCCGATCTTGGCGCCATTCTGCTCGAATGCACCAACATGTCGCCCTATGCAGACGTAATCAGCAAAGCAACGAGCTTACCCGTTTTCTCGATTTTGGATGGTCTTAACCAATTATGGCGTGAAGCACAAAACTAAGCCGCAGTCGGTCTTGGTATTCGATTTTCAAAATAGCGCATCACGACAACGATGATGCCTGTGAGAATGATGTAAATACCACCCAACATCAGCAGCGGCTCGTAAACACGATAGGTGTCTTGCCTGATCTGGGTGCCCACTCCGAAAAGCTCTTGAATGGTAATTGTCGCTGCCAAGGGTGTAGACTTCAACGTCAGCACCATTTCACCTGCCAATGTTGGAAACACGTTCTGCAAGGCACGCGGCAACCAAATGCGCCAAAGCACTTTGAACGGCGACATACCCATGGCGCGGGCAGCCTCCAATTCCCCCTGTGGAACACCCGCAAATGCGCCCCGCATGACCTCACCGCTATAGCCAGCTACTGAAAACGTAAAAGCTACGACGGCATAAGGGAAAGCGTCCCTGAGATAAGGCCAAAGCATGCTTTCACGAATACCGGGAATGGATGGAAAGATGGAACCAAGTCCATAGTAAATCAGCCAAAGCTGAATCAGCAGTGGTGTTCCACGAACGACCGTACAAAAAGCCAAAGCGATCCGCCCTAACCATTTTGGACCTGTCACCTGAACTAATCCCAATGGTATTGCCAGAAGCATTCCGAAGAATATGGCAATGAAAACCAGTTCAAGCGTCAGAACCAGACCGCCCATCAATTGTTCAAAATACTTTGGGAACCAGTTCCAAATCATTATGCTCTCACACCCGCAAGAGGATCAACGGTTTTTACATCTCGCGATGCAGGGCGATAACGGCTCTCAAGTTTTCTAAACAGATAAGTCGAAATTAAAGTCAGGCTGAGATACAACACAGCAGCAGCGCAATAGAACAAAAGGTAGTTGCGGGTGCTACCGGCCGCAGCGCGTGTAACTGTCGCGAGTTCTGCCGAGCCAACAACCGCCAGCAAAGCCGTATCTTTTGTTACAATCAGCCATAGATTAGCAAGACCGGGAATAGCAAAAGGGATCATGGATGGCAGCATAATGCGCCGCAACATTTTTAACCGAGACATACCAAAGGCATAAGCAGCTTCTACCTGCCCCTTGGGTACGGAAAGCATGGCAGCTCTTATAACTTCAGTAGAGTAAGCGCCTTGCACAAAGCCAAGCACTAAAATCCCTGCTGCAATTGGATTGATGTCTATGCGCTCTAAGCCGATCATTGACATAAAAGCGTTTAGCGCATCTTGCCCTGCATAAAACAAAAGCAAGATAAGAACCAATTCAGGCACGGCACGGATAAGTGTTGTGTAAGCTTCCAATGACCATTTAAGCACTGGGCCGCCGTAAATTTTCCCGACAGCTGCAAAAAATCCGATCAGCAAACCAAGAAAATAAGCGCCAGCGGCAACAATAACGGTGAACATCAATCCGCGAAGCAACACGCTGCCCCATCCGGGCGGCGAAAATGCCAGCAAATGCAGATTGTCCCACATGGTTTCCCCAATATCGTTGTGAGCTAAAAGCCAATTTTCAAAATATGCTGTGAGTTTCAGCTGATCATGAAAACGGCTTCTCAGTTAAAAAAGAGCTTCGGTAGTTTCCCACCGAAGCCCAAATTTGATTAACCACCAAAAATATCGAAATCGAAATATTTCTTGGCAATCGTATCATAGGTTCCATCCGCGCGAACTTTTTCGATGGCCGCGTTGAACTTAGCTTTCAACTCTTCATCGCCTTTGCGCATACCAACGCCAACGCCTTTTCCGAAGATCTCTTCGTCTGTCAGCAAGGCCTTAATTTCAAATGACTTACCTTCATCTGTTCCAAGAAAATCAGAAAATGCAAGTGAGTCTCCGACGACAGCATCAAGGCGTCCGGCTACCAAATCAGCATTATGTTCGTCAAACGCCTGATAGGTTACTTTGATGTCAGAGGCCATGTCCTTGAAATATTTTTCTGCATAGTTGGCGTGAATTGTTGAGACCTGCGCCCCGACAATTTTGCCTTTTAGAGACTCAGGTGTACCATCAATTTCCATTGTCTTAGCAGCAACCAAGGCAGCTGGCGTGCTGTAATATTTGTTGGAAAAATCGATGGTTTCCATACGTTCAGCAGTAATCGACATGGAAGCAAAAATCGCATCGATCTTGCCAGATGTCAGAGCAGGAATAATCCCGTCCCATGCGATTGGCGTCCAAACACAGGTCTCGCCCATAGCCGCGCAAATAGCTTCACCAAGCTCGATTTCAAAGCCTGAGCGCACGCCAGCAGCATCTTGATCAGCAAAGGGCGGATATGGCGCTGTATCAAGGCCAAGTTTGATTTCGGCAGAGGCTGTGCCCATGCCAAGGCCAGCAACAAAAGTTGCAGCCATAAGAGTTTTAAGTAGTGTCTTCATGTTTTCGCTCCTTATATGAACATGATTGGATAGTCTGTTTCACCAACCCGATTGGTTAGTGTATTGAACTCACAAACGCTTTGCAGCGTTCGCTTTTGGGAGAATAGAACAATTGCTTCGGCGGGCCTGCTTCTTCCACCAAACCTTGATGAAGATAGATAACCTCAGTCGAAACATCGCGCGCGAACTTCATTTCATGGGTTACCAAAATCATGGTGCGCCCCTCTTCCGCCAAATCTTGAATAACCTTCAAAACCTCGCCAACCAATTCCGGGTCTAACGCCGAAGTTGGCTCATCAAATAACATCACATCTGGGTTAATTGCCAAGGCCCTTGCAATAGCAGCCCGCTGTTGCTGGCCACCAGATAGAAAGCCTGGATATTGATCTTTCTTTTCCCATAAGCCGACCTTGTTTAAAATCTCCTCAGCATTTTCAATCGCCTCAGCTTTTGAAATTCCAAGAACATGCACAGGGGCCTCAATCACATTTTGCAGAACATTCATGTGTTGCCACAAGTTAAAGTTTTGAAAAACCATGCCAAGTTTTGTACGCAGTCGTTGAACCTGTTTTGGATCACTAGGCGTCAAATTACCACCGGAACCCGGCTTGAACTTGATCGCCTCCCCAGCAACTGAAATCGATCCTTTTGAAGGCAGTTCGAGCAGATTGATACACCGCAAAAACGTGCTTTTTCCCGAGCCACTAGCCCCAATAATAGAAATCACATCGCCTTTTTTGGCTTCCATTGAGATGCCTTTCAGCACCTCAAGAGAGCCAAAGCTCTTGTGTATATTCGAAACAGAAACGGCGGTCGGTTGATCTACGATGTTTTTAACCCTGCACATTCGTAAGTTTTTATTTGCCCTTCCAAAGGACAGGCATATGCAACACCGAATATAAAATCATTGCAACAATATTATTCAATCCATTATGCAAAACTGTTTTCCGTTGGGTGAATTTAATTAGTTGACAAACTCTAGCAACAAATCCTTGGCATCGACGCCTGCGCCTGGCTGAACATGAACTACTGCAACCTCGCCCTTGCGATCAGCATGAATTGCAGTTTCCATTTTCATCGCTTCAATGGTGAACAACACATCGCCCAGATTGACCTTCGAGCCAGCCTTAACAGCGACACTTGCAATCGTTCCTGGCATTGGAGATCCAACATGGTTTTCATTGCCGTCCTCTGCCTTTTTCTGTTGCGCGATTTGCGATGCAACAGCACGATTTGGCACACGAATGGTGCGTGGCTGACCGTTTAATTCGAAGAATACCTTCACTTCGCCGGTTTCAGTCGTTTCACTGATCGCTTGAAGCCTGATTTCAAGTGTTTTTCCAGGAGCAATTTCCACTGAAATTTGTTCCTGCGGTTCCATACCGTAGAAGAAAACTGACGTAGGCAAAGTCCGAACAGGACCATAGGTTCTGTGGCGACCCATATAGTCCAGGAAGACTTTTGGATACATCAAATATCCGCAAAGATCTTCGTCATCCACCGCAAAACCGTTTAGCTCTGCCGACAGCTCTTTTCGGGTTTTTTCCAAATCAACTGCAGGCATATCAGCGCCCGGCCGTGTCACAATTGGCTTTTCGCCTTTTAACACTTTGGCCTGAAGCGCCTTCGGCCATCCCCCTGGAGGCTGGCCCAAATTGCCATACAGCATATCAACCACAGAATCTGGAAAAGACATATCCCGTTTTGGATCTTCCACATCGGCGCGCGATATTCCCTGTGCAACCATCATGAGCGCCATATCACCGACGACTTTGGACGACGGTGTGACCTTAACAATATCACCGAACATATCGTTGACATCCGCGTAAGTCTTGGCAACTTCTGACCAGCGCTCTTCAAGACCAAGGCTTTTTGCTTGAGCTTTCAAATTGGTGAACTGACCGCCCGGCATTTCATGCAGATAAACTTCAGAAGCTGGAGCTGCTGTTCCGCTTTCAAAGGCCACATATTGATAGCGAACCTGTTCCCAATAATCTGAGATTTCACGCACATGTTCGATATCAAGACCCGTGTCGCGATCTGTATGGCGCAAGGCTTCCACAATAGAACCAAGGCAAGGCTGCGAGGTACCACCAGAAAACGCATCCATGGCCACATCCACGGCATCAACACCAGCTGCGCTGGCAGCCAAAATAGTTGCCGCTGCAATGCCGCTGGTATCATGGGTATGGAAATGAACTGGCAGCCCAGTTTCATCTTTGATCGCTGTGATCAATTGATAAGCTGCGGCAGGCTTCAGCAACCCTGCCATATCTTTCAAACCGAGAATATGCGTCCCAGCCTCTTTCAACTCCCACGCCATTCCCACATAATAATCAAGATTATATTTAGGCCGACTCGGATCCAGAATATCACCTGTGTAACAAATCGCAGCCTCGCAGATTTTTCCAGATTCAATCACCGCATCCATTGCAACGCGCATATTCTCCACCCAGTTAAGGCTGTCGAAAACGCGGAATACATCTACGCCGCTGGTCGCCGCTTGCGCCACAAATTTCTGCACCACATTGTCAGGGTAATTTGTGTATCCAACGCCGTTTGATGCGCGAAGCAGCATCTGGGTTAGAATATTCGGCATGCGCGAGCGCAAGTCTCTAAGACGTTGCCATGGGCATTCCTGCAAGAACCTGTAGGAAACGTCAAAGGTCGCCCCACCCCAGCATTCTACTGAAAACAGATCAGACAGGTTATGCGAATAGGCCTTAGCCGCATTGACCATATCAATAGAGCGCATACGCGTTGCCAACAAAGACTGGTGACCATCTCGCATGGTCGTATCGGTGATCAACAATTTCTTTTGCGCCAACATCCAGTCAGCAACAGCCTTTGGACCCTGATCATCCAAGAGATTTTTGGTGCCGCGCGGCACATCGTCAATGCGCAACATTGGCGGCTTAGGTGATTCTAGGGTTGTTCCAGGTCGTTTCTGACCTTTGGTTTCAGTATGTCCGTTTACTGATATATCGGCAATATAGGTGAGAATCTTGGTCGCTCTGTCCTGACGTTTTTTGAACAAAAACAGATCAGGCGTCGTATCAATAAATTTGGTCGTATAGGTATTATCCAAAAAGGTTGGATGCTTGAGCAAATTTTCCACAAACAGAATATTTGTATTCACGCCTCTAATACGAAATTCGCGCAAACTGCGATCCATACGGGCAATGGCCATCTCAGGCGTTTGGGCCCAAGCGGTAACCTTCACCAGCAGCGAGTCATAATAGCGTGTAATCACTGCGCCCGCATAAGTCGTGCCGCCATCTAATCGAATGCCCATGCCAGTTGCTGAACGATAAGCAGTGATACGACCATAGTCTGGCACAAAATTATTCTGCGGGTCTTCTGTTGTTATCCGGCATTGCAATGCGTAACCATTTAGAACAACATCTTTCTGGCTTGCTGCTCCAGTTGCCTCGGCAATCGATCTGCCTTCACAAACCAAAATCTGCGCGCGTACGATATCAATGCCAGTTACTTCCTCAGTCACCGTATGCTCAACCTGCACACGCGGATTGACCTCAATGAAGTAAAACTTGCTTGTATCAATATCCATCAAAAACTCGACGGTGCCTGCACATTGATACCCGACATGGCGACAAATTTTCAAACCCAAGGCGCACAGTTCTTCGCGCTGCTCTTGAGTAAGATATGGCGCTGGCGCACGCTCAACGACTTTTTGGTTACGTCTTTGAACAGAACAATCACGCTCCCACAGGTGATAAATTTCGCCGTGCTGATCGCCCAATATCTGCACTTCCACATGACGCGCATTGATAACCAGTTTTTCTAGATACCCCTCGCCATTGCCAAAGGCCGCTTCTGCCTCACGGCGGCCTTCAAGAACCTTTTGCTCCAACTCGTCTGGCCCCATGATCGGGCGCATTCCGCGCCCGCCGCCGCCCCAAGAAGCTTTGAGCATAAAAGGATAGCCAACTTCATCGGCCATTTTATGAACGACAGCCATATCATCAGGCAGAATTTCAGTAGCCGGAACAACTGGAACATCCGCCGCCATAGCGATTTTACGGGCAGATGCTTTGTCGCCCAACTGGCGCATGGTCTCTGCTTTTGGGCCAATAAAAATGATCCCCGCAGCATCACAAGCATCAACGAAATCGGGATTTTCTGAAAGCAGGCCATAACCTGGATGGATCGCATCAGCGCCACAAGCTTTGGCAACGGCAATAATTTCTTTAATGGAGAGATAGGCTTGCACAGGACCCAGCTCTTCGCAAATCAGATAGGCTTCATCCGCTTTGAACCGGTGAAGACCCAAACGATCTTCCTTGGCATATATCGCCACGGTTTTTTTGCCCAGCTCATTAGCAGCACGAAGGATACGAATGGCTATTTCACCCCGGTTAGCGACCAGGATTTTTTTAATGTCTCTCATAGCGATGATAAAGTCCGGTGATTGGAGTTAAACACAATAGGTGCTTTTTAAACCAATACAGACGGTTTTTCCATGGGAGATGTTGTGGATTTGACAGTTCTTAAGTGTTTACGCGTTTTGCAATTTCTTCGCCAACAATCTCTACAATATCTGCACAATCACTGGGAGAAAACGTCAAAGGAACCCGAATATCGCAGGTTGATGACAAAACCTTCCTAGTTTTTGGAAGTTCTTGGGTATTGCCAAGATATTGCCAACTGTCAAAACGGCTGGTGAAAGCAAGCGGCTCATCGTTTCCGAACCACTTTACATCAACGCCGCGCGAACCGCAGGCTACAACAAACTCCATCATTTTATCTTTTGGAATTCCTCTCGCCTGAAACTGAAACGAGGATCCAACATATTCCTCATATTGCGCTCGCTCTGGAACATACACCCCAGAAAGCCTACTGAACCCATCGCGCATGACACTATAGCGCTCATTCCAGCGCCTTACATTGTCATCGAGTTTACCAAGTTGATCTCGCAATATCGCTGCACGCATATTATCCAACCGAGCAGAACAATTCGGGCTATGCAGCCTAATTTTTTGAAAGACTTCTTCGTCTGGAATAGCACCGTGAGAACCATAGAGCATGTAAGAACCAGAACCGATCACAGCCCTTGCAGCAATCTCCGGATCATCGGTGGTTAAAAAACCGCCCTCCCCAGAATTGATGTGCTTATAAGTTTGGGTAGAAAAGCACCCGATCTTACCGAAATTGCCGGAGCGTTTTCCTTTCCATTTTGCTCCCATCGTATGAGCGCAATCTTCAATAAGGGTAATACCGTTTGTTTCGCATATCTCAACAATAGCATCCATATCAGCGATATGGCCGCGCATATGCGAAAGCATCATAAATTTAGCACCGTTTGTCTCGGCTTTCTGGCGAAGATCCGCAATATCCGTGTGCCAGTTTTCATCGATCTCAACAAATATCGGTTCAGCACCAGTCGCATAAAGCGCACCTGGAACAGGAGCAAGCGTATAGGCATTGGCTAATATCTTTGAGCCGGGCACAACGCCTGCTGCGCGCAAAGCAATCTGCATCGCCTGCCCACCAGAGGTTACTGCAAGACAGAATTTGGATCCTTGGTAAGCTGCATATTCTTGCTCCAGCATCGTCGCTTCGCTGGTTTCCCCGTCAACCACATTATAGCGATGCAATCGACCAGAGCGCAGAATCTCGCTTACTCGTTCGATGGTCTTTTCGTCTATGGGTTCTTGTTGAGTAAACGACTTTGTAAACTGTTTCATTGAAATGGCGCACTATTTATTTCGACAATATCAAACATCATCGACAATTGTTTCATAACCGAAACTTGATAGCAATATTTTCGGACTCAACATAGTTCCAATGCGCCACACGACATTTTTCACGGCCATATCCAGAATTTTCCATATCCGGCAACAGATATCGCGGCATCTCAAATTTCTAAGCCAGTTTCTGGCAACTTGCACAAATACCACGCAGTTCGATAACTGCCCTATTGGAAATAAAGGAATGGGCTTTGGCCAAGTTTTGCAAAGTCGCACTCAAGCCGTCATCTGCAATTTCAAAAACCGTTTCGCATTTATCGCAAATTCCAAACGCTGATACGCTGTGGGTCCCGCAATGAGGATGGCTACAGGCAATAAATGCATTCAGACTTTCCAGTTTATGCACTTTGCCTAGGGCAACCAGTTTTTCCAGCGCTCTATATATCTGAAGTGGCGCACGAACACCCTCATCGCGTAAACCGTCCAAGATAGTATAAGCGCTGAGCGGCGCTGATGCGTTTTCCAATTCGCCAAAAACCAACCCCTCATTGCGGGTAAGTTTTTGCCCGCCAATTTCAGTTTTAATTGTTTTAACCACGGCGCACTCCCTTGCGATAATTGCCATATTTCGCGTGTATCGAACTCACTAAAGTTACCAAAGCAAACAAGATCGCCGCAGCAACAACAATGCTTGGGCCAGAGGGCGTATCCCACTGCAAGGAACCAAAGAGACCAAAAACCACACCTATCACTCCAAATGCTGAGGCAAAAAACACCATCTGAACAGGTGTGTTGGATAATCTGCGAGCTGTGGCGGCGGGAATAATGAGCAAAGCGGTAATCAACAATGCCCCAACGATTTTCATGGAGATAGCGATAACGGCCGCCAATAAGATCATGTAAACCAGATTAACCCGATCAGGATTACCACCCTCCGCCAATGCTATTTCCCTGTTGACCGTTGCAGCAAATAACGGATGCCAGATCAGCTTCAGGATACCAATGATCGTTAGGCCGCCGATTGCAATAATACCAAGATCCGTTTTCGAAACTGAAAGAATGTCGCCAAATAGCAATCCGTTGAGATCCACCCGTATCGAACTCACCAAAGCAAGCACCACAAGGCCAATTGCCAATGTGGAGTGGGACAACAAACCCAATAACGCATCCGATGAAAGATCACCTCTTTTTTGCAAAACCAGAAGCAACAGAGAAACAAGAATTAAAATTACAAACACCGCAAACATGACATTGATTTGAAGCAACAAAGCAACGGCGACGCCAAGCAATGCTGAATGGGCAAGCGTATCTCCCAGATAGGCCATCTTGCGCCAAATAACAAAACAACCCAGGGGTCCGGCTACCAGTGCAACGCCGATACCTGCCAAAATAGCCCTAGTGAAAAAATCATCCAGCATCTTTTGATGCCCCCTGATGACTGTGGGTATGCTCGTGATCATGAAATCCATCGTCAGGATGGCAATGATCGGTAAGACTGCCATCAGCATGACGAACCCGCCCATCCGGCAAATGGGTATGATCATGGTCATGGCGATAAATAGCGACAGAGGCCGCTGCCCGTTCCCCAAACAGCTTTCGATATTCAGGGCTTTCTGAAACAGCCATTGGTGTTCCTGAACAGCAAACATGTCCGTTGAAACAAATCACCCGATCCGTTGCAGCCATAACAACATGCAAGTCATGTGAGATCAGCAAAATTCCACAACCCGTTTCTTTTCGAATGGTTTGGATCAACTCATATAAGGCAATCTCACCCGTGAAATCCACGCCCTGTACCGGCTCGTCCAAGACAAGCAATTGTGGTTTTCTGACCACAGCCCGTGCCAACAAAACCCGCTGCAATTCGCCGCCAGAAAGTGTTCGCATCTGTGCATCCAACAAATGGGTTATACCCGTGGTTTCAGCCGCGTCAGCTATTTCTTGATCGCTCAATTTTGATGTCAGACACAAAAATCGGCGAACCTTTAATGGCAACGTCCAATCAATTGCCACCTTTTGAGGGACATAACCAATCCGCAAATTATGTTGTCTTTGAACAGCCCCCTCATCTGGCTTGATTATTCCAAGCGCAATCTTTGCCGATGTCGACTTCCCTGAGCCATTCGGCCCGATAAGGGTCACAATTTCCCCAGGCGCAATTTCCAGATCAACGCCTCGAACCAACCAACGATCATCTCTAAAAACGCCCGCTGACTTCAATTTGATCAGAGGTTTTTTATCAATGTTATCAATCGAAGATCGTAAATCTGTATGATCCAAAAGCGGACTCTCAAAATTTAAGTGTTGCAATAATTAATGTTATATCATAACAAATTGGAAAATAGCAATCACTAAGATAGGCATTTTGATCAATGACCAAACTGAACTTGTTACAATCTCCAGTGTTAAAAACTTGGACAAATCTATCCAAGGCATTGGTAACAATTACAGTCATTTTATTCGCCAACTCGACTAACGCCCTATCGGGTCCAGCACCGAAAGTTACTGTATCTATTGCGCCAATTCATTCAATTGCAGCATTTATCATGGATGGTGTAGCAAAGCCTGAATTGCTGTTGCCTGCCTCTGCCTCACCCCACGACTTTGCACTAAAACCATCACAGGCCGACTTGTTGTCCACGTCTGAGTTAGTCATATGGGTCGGTCCGCAGCTTGAAGTTTTTCTTGAAAAACCGCTTTCGACGATTGTAGCTGATTCCAAACTAATGACGCTGGTTGATTTGCCAAAGATCACGCTTTTGGAACCAAGGGATGATGAGGCGTTTGTGGAAGGAAAGGATCACGACCATGATCACGATCACAAACATGGTCATGATGATCATGGCTCCATTGACCCACATATCTGGCTGAGCCTAGCCAATTCTAAAGTAATTGCACAATCTATTGCTGAGCAATTATCACTAATGGATCCGCAAAACTCAGAGCTTTACCGCAAGAATCTTAACCTCTTTTTGGCAAAGACCGAACAAACTTCTGTAAAGATCAAAGACAAACTAAGTCCGTTATCGAACAGCGCGTTCTTGGTATATCACGACGCGTACCACTATTTTGAAGACGAATATGGATTGAATGCTGCCGGAGCTTTTTCACTTAACCCGGAAATACGCCCGGGAGCAAGGAAGCTGAAAGATCTGGCAGAAAAATTGGTAACGCAAAATATTCGCTGCATTTTCTCAGAGCCGCAATTTGATACCAAACCAATCGATCTGCTAATGGCAGAAAATAGCGATCTGAAGATCAATACAGCTGTTCTAGACCCACTCGGCAGTGCAATTGAAGCAGGACCAAACCATTATTTTACGACGATCGAAACAATGGGTGATGCTTTTGCTGGCTGCTTAAGCGACACAAACTAAAGAGCGTTTACCGGAAGTTTAAGCATGGGATTGCCATCGTTGTCTTTGGGAATATCTCCCGCGCGCATATTGATCTGTAGGGATGGGATAATCAGTTTTGGCATGCCAAGCTGCTTGTCACGTTCAGTTCGGAACTTGATAAAGTCCTCTTTTGTTTTGCCGCTGCCCACATGAATATTGTGGGCTTTTTCTTCTGCAACCGTTGTCTCCCACTTTATGTCGCGTCCATTTGGACCATAATCATGACACATGAAAAGACGAATATTTTCAGGAAGACTTAACACCTTCATAATGCTGTCATATAACTCACCTGCATCACCGCCCGGAAAGTCAGCCCGGGCTGATCCTCCGTCTGGCATAAATAAAGTATCGCCAACAAAGGCCGCATTACCGACCACATGCACCATGCAAGCCGGTGTGTGCCCAGGCGTGTAAAGCGTTACGACGTCCATATTGCCAATCTTATAGGTATCACCATCTTTGAAAAGCGCATCAAATTGTGAGCCGTCCCGCTGAAATTCTGTTCCTTCATTGAAGATTTTTCCAAAAGTATCTTGGATAACCATAATTTTTTCGCCGACACCAATTTTGCCGCCGAGCTTTTCTTGAATGTAAGGTGCAGCGGATAAGTGATCGGCATGAACATGCGTTTCAATAATCCATTCAAGCTTCAACTTTTCAGCCTGAATATAGGCAATGAGCTCATCAGCATGTCCGTAGGTTATCCGACCTGCAGAAAAGTCGAAATCCATGACAGAATCGATTACAGCACAAGCCGGAGAGGAAGGATCTTTAACCACATAACTTATCGTATTGGTTGCTGCGTCGAAAAAACCTTTTACCTCAGGCTTGATGTCCATATGAAGAGGATATGTGTCCATGGATGATTACTTTCCTTTTGATGACCTAGCGAAGGTGCAAATCTCGAACTCACTCCAGTTAAATTATGCCGTCGCGGATTTTACCATCGCCGTATTTGCCAATCTAGCAGCAACAATACCAACGGCCATAGCAACCACGAACACTACCGTTTCGCTGTGACCGAGACCAAGGGCAGGAATAGCACCTCCCGGGCAAAACCCAGCAATACCCCATCCCATTCCAAAAACTGCCGAACCTATCACCAACCTTTTGTCGATGTCCCTGCTCGTAGGAACAAGAAAGCTAGGCTCAAACAATGGTTTACTTTGTACGCCGAACACAATTCGATAGCCGATAGCAGCGGTGACTAATGCTCCGCCCATGACAAAGATCAAACTAGGGTCCCATGTTCCGAAAAGATCAAAGAAATTTAGAACTTTAGCAGGGTTCGCCATGCCAGATATGGCAATACCCAATCCGAAAATCCCGCCAATAATAAGAGAAGAAAGAAGTTTGATCATCTTATAACCCCATCATGTGACGCGTTACATAAACGGTGATGAAAGTTGCTATCATGAATACAATCGTTGCAACAATCGAGCGAGGCGAAAGCCTAGCCATTCCGCAGACACCATGACCACTAGTGCACCCAGAGCCAAAATAGACACCGACTCCAACGATTGCACCGCCAATGGCTAAGAGAGTTGTGGAGGGGGGTACAGAAAATGGAACACTTCCACCACTGGTCACAAAAACCAATGGTGCCAATATAGCGCCTGCCAAGAATGCAATTCTCCATGGCCAATCAGCTGAAACTGGAGGAATGATGCCTGTTAATATTCCTGTCATTCCCGCAATGCGCCCATGTAAGGCCATGAGCAGCGTGGCTGAAATTCCGATCAACACACCGCCTCCCAAGGACAACCACGGCGTAAATTCAGTCGTATAATCCATAACGTTCATCTTTCATATTCAACAGGCTAAGCTGCAATCAAATTCACGAAGCACATATGAGACAGCGATCAAGGCTTTAGTCCCAGTTACGCGGGCTACAAATGGCATTTACTTGATAGTATTCATACTTATGTATATAAGCTAACACAAATATGCAAGGATAAGTCACAAAATATGGAAATTGAAGCGCTAGAGCCAAAGATTGCTGAAGCCGCAAATCTAATGGAGATGCTATCGCAACCTGTGCGCCTTCGTCTGCTTTGTTTGTTACTAGAGGGTGAGAAAGCCGTTTTGGATCTTGCAGAATTGGTGAAGTTATCTCAACCGGGCGTTTCACATCATTTGAAAAAATTGAGAGATGCCGATTTGGTTCAAACGAGAAGAGATGCGCAAACCATATATTATTCCCTAAAAGGCAAAGAAGTTTCAGCCGTAATACACACTCTGCATAATCTTTACTGTAGTGAGTAACTTAGTTTTTTAGAACTTTTTGAGATCAAAAAACCGAGCTAATACCATTTTTGGACACAAAAAAACCGCCCCAAAGGACGGCTTTCTGTATACTTGGTTGCGGGAGCAGGATTTGAACCTGCGACCTTCAGGTTATGAGCCTGACGAGCTACCGGGCTGCTCCATCCCGCGTCAATAAGCTTCAACGAAGCTTTTGGCGCATCCCTGACAGGTAATTTGCAAAGCAAATACCGCGAAGGGCCGCAATCTTTTCGTCTCTCGTTAATTTTGTCATGCAAAAAATAACTTACGAGGCTTATCAGCTTTACATAATGAAGCCAATTTAAACAAAAAAGCCGCCAGCCACACCAACTAAGGTAGTTTAGCCGACGGCTTGATAACCATTATTCAAATAGAAGATTTATCGTGAAACATTTCATGTATTTTGCAGACCTGGCAGCGACCTACTCTCCCGTGCCTTAAGACAAAGTACCATCGGCGCTGAGACGTTTCACGGCCGAGTTCGGAATGGAATCGGGTGCAGCCATCTCGCAATAACCACCAGGTCAGCGAAATACATGAAACTGGAATTTCCAACTCACAGAAGTGAGATAATATTGTCCGTGCTTTAATTATATGAGCATTGGTAATGAGAACGATCAAGCCGATCGAATTATTAGTACTGGTAAGCTTCACGCCTTACAGCGCTTCCACACCCAGCCTATCAACGTGGTAGTCTTCCACGATTCTCAGGGAATACTAGTTTTCAGGTGGGTTTCCCGCTTAGATGCCTTCAGCGGTTATCCCGTCCACACGTAGCTACTCTGCTATGCCGCTGGCGCGACAACAGATCCACCAGTGGTGTGTCCATCCCGGTCCTCTCGTACTAGGGACAGATCCTGTCAATATTCCTACACCCACGGCAGATAGGGACCGAACTGTCTCGCGACGTTCTGAACCCAACTCACGTACCGCTTTAAATGGCGAACAGCCATACCCTTGGGACCTGCTCCAGCCCCAGGATGCGATGAGTCGACATCGAGGTGCCAAACAACCCCGTCGATATGGACTCTTGGGGGTCATCAGCCTGTTATCCCCGGCGTACCTTTTATCCGTTGAGCGATGGCCCTTCCATTCGGGACCACCGGATCACTATGACCGACTTTCGTCTCTGCTTGACTTGTCAGTCTTGCAGTCAGGCTGGCTTATGCCATTGCACTCGTCGAACGATTTCCGACCGTTCTGAGCCAACCATCGCGCGCCTCCGTTACTCTTTAGGAGGCGACCGCCCCAGTCAAACTACCCACCATACAATGTCCTGGACCCGGATAACGGGCCGCAGTTAGATATCCATAGTGATAAGGGTGGTATTTCAAGGATGACTCCACGCTATCTGGCGACAACGCTTCAAAGTCTACCACCTATCCTACACATGTCAGTACGAATACCAGTGTAAAGTTGTAGTAAAGGTGCACGGGGTCTTTCCGTCTAACCGCAGGAACCCCGCATCTTCACGGGGAATTCAATTTCACTGAGTCTATGTTGGAGACAGCGGGGAAGTCGTTACGCCATTCGTGCAGGTCGGAACTTACCCGACAAGGAATTTCGCTACCTTAGGACCGTTATAGTTACGGCCGCCGTTTACTGGGGCTTCAATTCAAAGCTTGCACTTCTCCTTTTAACCTTCCAGCACCGGGCAGGCGTCAGACCCTATACGTCGTCTTGCGACTTCGCAGAGCCCTGTGTTTTTGATAAACAGTCGCCACCCCCTCTTTTGTGTCACCTCATAAAACTTGCGTTCTACAAGGTCATGCTTATCCCGAAGTTACGCATGTAATTTGCCGAGTTCCTTCAACATAGTTCTCTCAAGCGCCTTAGTATACTCTACCTGTCCACCTGTGTCGGTTTGGGGTACGGTCTTAATGGAGGAGCTATTTCCTGGAACCGCTTCGCCGCCAGTTCAATCCAATAAGAACTAACAACTTACGCGATCCGTCACTACCTCCAGGTACAGGAATATTAACCTGTTTCCCATCGTCTACGCGTTTCCGCCTCGACTTAGGGGCCGACTAACCCTGCTCAGATTAACTTTAAGCAGGAAACCTTGGACTTTCGGCGAGGGAGTCTCTCACTCCCTTTATCGTTACTCATGTCAACATTCGCACTTCTGATATCTCCAGGAGCCCTCACGGGTCTCCCTTCGCAGACTTACAGAACGCTCTGCTACCGCTTGCTAAGCAAGCCCGCAGTTTCGGTGTGTAGCTTTAGCCCCGTTACATTTTCGGCGCAAAGTTCCTTATTTAGACCAGTGAGCTGTTACGCTTTCTTTAAATGATGGCTGCTTCTAAGCCAACATCCTGGTTGTTTTGGGAACTTCACTTCCTTTCCCACTTAGCTACAACTTGGGGACCTTAACTGGCGGTCAGGGTTGTTTCCCTCTTGACACCGGACGTTAGCACCCGATGTCTGTCTGCCGGCTAGTACTTCCAGGTATTCGGAGTTTGGTAAAGTTTGGTAAGACGGTGAGTCCCCCTAGCCCTTCCAGTGCTCTACCCCCTGGAGTATTCGGCCGACGCTCTACCTAAATAGATTTCGCAGAGAACCAGCTATTTCCGAGTTTGATTGGCCTTTCACCCCTAGCCACAGGTCATCCCCGCCTATTGCAACAGGCGTGGGTTCGGTCCTCCAGTACGTGTTACCGTACCTTCAACCTGCCCATGGCTAGATCACTCGGTTTCGGGTCTAATTCAACTAACTAAGTCGCGCTATTAACACTCGCTTTCGCTGCGCCTACACCTATCGGCTTAAGCTTGCTAGTTAAACTAAGTCGTTGACCCATTATACAAAAGGTACGCGGTCACCCTTTCGGGCTCCCACAGTTTGTAGGCATCCAGTTTCAGGTACTATTTCACTCCCCTTATCGGGGTGCTTTTCACCTTTCCCTCACGGTACTGGTTCGCTATCGGTCATGCACTAGTACTTAGGCTTGGAGGATGGTCCCCCCATGTTCAGACAGAATTTCACGTGTTCCGCCCTACTCGAGGACTTAATTAAGATTTACCTGTACGGGACTATCACCCACTATGGTCAGAATTTCCATTCTGTTCCAGTTTTCTTAAAAAAGCCACTGGCCTGGTCCGCGTTCGCTCGCCACTACTAGCGGAGTATCAATTGATTTCCTTTCCTGTGGGTACTTAGATGTTTCAGTTCCCCACGTTCGCTTCTTTAACCTATGTATTCAGTCAAAGATAACCTTATAACGATCACTGTAAGTCCGAAGCCGGAGCCCCGAAATTAAACTAGGTCAGACTTAGAAAAATCCGACTTCGCAATTACAGTAATCAAGGTTGGGTTTCCCCATTCGGAAATCGTCGGATCAAAGCTTATTCGCAGCTCCCCGACGCTTATCGCAGCGTATCACGTCCTTCATCGCCTGTGCATGCCAAGGCATCCACTAGATGCCCTTATGACACTTGATCATTCTCATTGCCGATGCTCACTCCCATCATCAAAGATGTTGTGCAGGGAATGATATCGAACAATATTATTTTCCGGTTTATCAGGCACTCGAAGCCCCATAAACCAGGAAAGACCAGTTTCACGAGATTAAACCAGTCAACAACCGGATGGTTGAAGAACTAATGAGGACGGCATGGCGTGCCTTCCTCGCATATGTTTCAATAAACCCAATGGGTTTACCAGAACATATCTGGTTAAATCTTCTATTTACAATGTATGGAGATCAGGCGACTTCAAATGAGAAGTCGCAAACTTTTTGTTTTCTACAGCGAATAACGTTCAAACCAAAACCATCAAGGAACCAGATAAGACGATGATCATCATCGCCGCTCTAAAACTGGTGGAGCTGGACGGGATCGAACCGACGACCTGAAGCTTGCAAAGCTACCGCTCTCCCAACTGAGCTACAGCCCCTGATTTATGTTTTTGGCAAACATTCAACAATTACATGCCGCTCCAGTGATTAAAAGGACGGGAAATGGTGGGCCTTGGTAGATTTGAACTACCGACCTCACGCTTATCAAGCGCGCGCTCTAACCAACTGAGCTAAAAGCCCTATTTCAAGCCTTTAGACCTGACAGCTGTAACGTGTGTTAGCGTCTGCCAGCCTGGCAAGCATGTAATTTCGCTGAAGAAAGAGAAACGAAGGGGGCGGATCCAGCTTTTGTTTTGCGCCAGTAAAATGACTTTTTACTGACTTTGTTCTTAAGAATTCCGATAGGAGCAAGCTCCTGAGGGATTTTCCTTAGAAAGGAGGTGATCCAGCCGCAGGTTCCCCTACGGCTACCTTGTTACGACTTCACCCCAGTCGCTAAGCCTACCGTGGTCAGCTGCCTCCTTGCGGTTGGCGCACTGCCTTCGGGTAAACCCAACTCCCATGGTGTGACGGGCGGTGTGTACAAGGCCCGGGAACGTATTCACCGTGGCATGCTGATCCACGATTACTAGCGATTCCAACTTCATGCTCTCGAGTTGCAGAGAACAATCCGAACTGAGATAGCTTTTGGAGATTAGCTCGACCTCGCGGTCTCGCTGCCCATTGTCACTACCATTGTAGCACGTGTGTAGCCCAGCCCGTAAGGGCCATGAGGACTTGACGTCATCCCCACCTTCCTCCGGCTTATCACCGGCAGTCCCTCTAGAGTGCCCAACTAAATGATGGCAACTAAAGGCGAGGGTTGCGCTCGTTGCGGGACTTAACCCAACATCTCACGACACGAGCTGACGACAGCCATGCAGCACCTGTATCCAATCCAGCCGAACTGAAGGAATCCATCTCTGGAAACCGCGATTGGTATGTCAAGGGCTGGTAAGGTTCTGCGCGTTGCTTCGAATTAAACCACATGCTCCACCGCTTGTGCGGGCCCCCGTCAATTCCTTTGAGTTTTAATCTTGCGACCGTACTCCCCAGGCGGGAAGCTTAATGCGTTAACTGCGCCACCAAGTTGTAAACAACCTGACGGCTAGCTTCCATCGTTTACGGCGTGGACTACCAGGGTATCTAATCCTGTTTGCTACCCACGCTTTCGCACCTCAGCGTCAGTATCGAGCCAGTGAGCCGCCTTCGCCACTGGTGTTCCTCCGAATAT
>Ga0208544_10000057_pt1 | contig 82152 bp, 62 predicted proteins | sample DEB08_DNA_9_FD_184526 | JGI IMG/M metagenome (GOLD analysis project Ga0208544, IMG submission 184526) | Aqueous microbial communities from the Delaware River and Bay under freshwater to marine salinity gradient to study organic matter... | ecosystem: Environmental > Aquatic > Marine > Coastal ...
TCCTTGATTTTGGTCTTTTTCGGCCTTTTGTCACTTTTACTCATTTGCTGTCCGCTATCTTGGTTAGAAAATTCAGGCCTTCCTCTTCCTCCAAAGAGTACTATGCCTTCTGCTGACTGCTGAGATCGTGGATTTCTTCGGTACTCGCGCGTACCTCCGACAATCGCCCACGAGTCAGCCCTCCCAGGGTAAGACCCTACACTTTCATCCGCTGCGACTGAATTTACCCATTGATCTTCTGGCTGACTTTTGGGATTATACGCCTTCGTGAACGCTTCCCCAGATCAACAGGCCTACTATTCAATTTCTGTTCGTTCGCACCTGGATTTTGACTAATCCTTCCTTCAGATTCCCAGTCACCCAGGACACCCTTGGCTTCGTCTATGAGATTCCCGTCAGCGGGCTCTCTCGGAACTTGGACCCTATTTTATTAGCGTCCGCATCCGTTAGTGTAGGGCCATGCCTGGCACACACATAATTTGACCGCGCTGCGGTCATTTGTCGAGACCTCAACGTTATAGATACCTAATAGATACCTACCGCTGAGGCTGGCAGCATGGCAATGGGCTTTCGCCCCGCTGGGGCTGCCGAAATCGTTGTGGACTCCAGCCTACGACAATTTAGAGGCCTACACGCGGGTTCGCCATGCTTCAGCGTGGCCTTAACATCAAGTGAAATGCGGCGCCATAAATGACGCTGAACCTGAGGGTCAGCGCGTTACGGTCGAAATCAGGGAAGGCTTTTTCCATCTCATTGACGGAAATAACCGGCAGTTGGGCAAAGGTTTGCTGAAAGTACAGAAATTTCATTCGTTTCCATTATTCTGTAAAAACAGTGAATTTTGGAAACAAAAGTAAATAACCTGGCGCCCAAAACACGAGCGCCGCTCCGAAATCAATCGGAGCGGCGCACCATGTGGGCCACAATAACCATGTGGCCCACAATAAATTATGGGCAATCACTTATTACAACCAGTAGCCTTCCGGCTCCTTCCCAGTCCGGCATCAACTGGTGGCTTCTTCCAGCAGTGCTTTGCGCATGCTGTCCAATCCGGCGGGATCGCCAAAATAGCTGATGTGGTCACAGGCACAGGTCAGGACAACCGGCGGATGTTGCCGTTCGGCAGCACCGGGAATGGTGATGATGTTTTCGGTACTCACCGCAATATCATTGGGTGCTTTAAAGAGCAATAAATCCAGGGCATCGTAGTGTCCGCGACTCTTGAAACGGGCCATGACTTTTTGCAGGAGCTTTGCCTGGTTGGCCGCAACGGCTGGCGCAATCAATTGGGTATTCCCGGCAATAATGGTGTACGGAATGCCCGGGTCGGTACCGTCGTTCAACTCCTTCAGAAAATCGCTGTTTGGATTCATCTGTTTGAGGGTGAGGAACAAGGTGTCCAAAAACTTGCCCACCATCCGCAACGGCAATAAGTAAGGTTGGATGAAGGCGGCACCGTTGACGGCATTGGCCAACAACGGGGTAGCCATTTCGTACAAGCTGCCGTACGGTGAGCCTTGGTTCGGGGTGCCTAATTGGTAGAGATGGGTGACGATCTCATTCCCATCCAGTTTTTCGATAAACCAGCGGCTGACCAATCCGCCCATGGAGTGGGCGATGATGTCGAGGGTTTTACCGTGCCCGGCAGCCAGGTCAACCGACGCCAGGCGGGATTTCAAATCCGCCGCGGTTTGCTCGATGGGCGTGTTCAGGTTTTCGTAGTCGAAAGTCAGGATCAGGTCGTAGTGCTCGTCGAGGGTTTTGCCCGACGAATCCTTCACCAGCTTGTTGGCTTTGGGCATTTCAGTGGTATCGCCAATGATGCCGTGAATATAGACGACAATCCGATCAGCAGCCGCAACAGCGGCCTTGACCTTGGCGGCGTCTAGTTCGTATTTGACTTTCAGGCCAGCAGCAGCCTTTTCGTTGGGGCCAGCTTCTTCCAGCAGGCCAATGGCCAGTTGCGGGTGCGTGTAGAGGAAGGGCAGGTATTTGCCGACTGTTTTCTGAAAGAAAATTTTTATCGAACCACCCAGGCTGCGGGTACCACTGGTTGTCGGTTCGGGCAGATCTTCAATATTGATTACCCCATCCTCGTCCATGATCCCGATCGGATAGTAAAGCCCCGTTTCCGGATCAAAAGCAACGGGCACGATGAACTCGTCTTCACCCACGGGCTGTTCGAGCGTCAGTTTGATGGGGTTATCGGCATTCACTTTGCCCATGCCCTCGGAGGTATAGAATTCCAGTACGTTTACGGGGGGCTTTTGGCTCATGCCTTCGGCCAGATCGTGTTGCATCCAACCGGAGGGCATCTCGGGTAGGGGAGCGGTGCCCGACAGGTTGCGGGTAGCTTCGGGTTGGCTGTTAAGGGTCGCCATACAGCTCACGCCAGCGGGCAGCTGGATGGTCATGCCGCGGCCTACCTTTCCTTTCTCACCACCTTTCAGGCTGGTCTCCGGGGTAGGACGTACCACCTTGAGGGTGATCTCTTCCACCGTCCAGTCGTGCTGGGGTGGGTAATCCGCTGAATCACGACCCGCTCTGCTGGTGTCGGTTTTTGCGGGATTATCGAGCTCGAGGGCTTCCTGGTTAAAATCATCGGTCGACAACTCCAGGGTACTCACGAACACTTTGATGTATTCTGACACTTCGTTGACCCCGTGGGCCAGAAAGGCATCATCTACCTTAAGGGGAATGCATTTGTAAGTAGAGCCATCGTCGGTTCGGTCGAGCAGCCAGGCTTCTTCGCCGGTCTTGAGCAACTGCTGGGGCAGAAACTTGTTTTGGATCATGTAATCGGCCTGCAGATTGACCACACTGAAGTAGAGGTCGCGCCTACCCGTGTTTTTTACTTTCATCCGGAAGGCCGGGCGCAGCCATTTTTTGTGGCCTTCTTTTTCGGGGTCGTAATCGTAGTTGAAAACAACCTCTTGCTTGATATCAACGGCCGTAGCAGCACAGTTGTCATCGGCTTCCCAGGCTCCGGGTTGGTCGACGCGGAGGAGTTCGATGTCGTATTCCGACGCTTTCAGGGTCGTCCGTGGGTTGCTGATATTCCGGACGTGGTGCCAGTGCGCTACACTTTGGGTGTCGGTGATGAAAATTTTGGCATTGTCTTCGTTGTAACCGTGCAATCTCCGAAACACGGGCATGTCCTCTCCGGGGAAAGTCAGCTGGTAAGTGTTGTCGATGGCGCGAATCCAGTAGTCTGCTTTTTTGGCATCAGCCGTGAGGTCAAAATAAGGCGATGGATTGTCTTTGATGGCTTCGTCGATCAAGGCCAGCCCTTCCTTGTCACTATCAGGCGCGTAGGCCAGGTGGAGGAGTTGGACCGGAATTTTATCGAGGACGGCCAGGTAGGATTTCTCCTTGTCCAGCGCATCCAGCCCCGCCAATTCCGACTGTACGATGTCGACTTTGGTGACGGAGGCGGGAATCATCTTGCTTCCTACTTTTACGCGCAGGGCGATGTCTTTGGCCCGGTCGGGCGGCAAATTGTGCATGGCGCCGGCGTTGATTACCCATTTTTTGGACTTGCTGTCGTAGTTGACGGTATAAGTCTTGGGTCGCCCTTTGGGGATTTGCCCCATGAAGTACAGGTTTTTGTCCTGACTTTCGCTGGCGTCAATCTGTGGGGTCTGCTTTTCTACGTAGTTGCTCACCTTCACGCGCAGGTGGTTGATGAGTTCACTGTAGGTAATTTGCCCATTGTACTGCTCGAGCAGGGCAATGAGGTTGTAGGTGAAAGCACCGCGGGTCTGGGTGCCAATTTTCAGTTCCTTGGCGGTTTCCGATGACCGGGCTGCCGCCAATTGCACGTGACGACCCCGGGGAGGAATCGCCTGGGTCTGTCCGCCCACCGTTTTCTTTTGGTAGTTGGCCTCACCGTGAAAATCGCGCAAGGCAGGCATGTTGCGTGCCGTTTCAGCCATCCGTGCCGTCACCCGGACATCGCGGGTATTGGTCCCCGAGTGGCAACAATCGAATACGGCTGCAAAATGAGGATTGTTTTTGTGGGTAGCTTCCCAGATGAGGTAAGACAATTCCTTGTCCATAAGGTCAAAGCCACCTTCCAGGCGGCTATCGTAGCAGACGATGGTTTCAACCTGTCCATCCGGGTCGATTTCCTTGAATTCGGCTGGCGCTGGCGCCTGCGACCCGTGACCACTGTAATAAAGGAAGCAAGTATCCTTCTTTTTTGCCGGCTTGTAATGTTTAAAAGCGGCAATAACATTGGCTTTGGTGGCCTGTTCATTGAAGAGGGTTTTGAGGACCAATTCTTCTTTGGGATAGTTGCTTTGCAGGTAATTGGTCAACGATTGGGCATCATTGACACAGCCATTCAGGCGGTGGTGGGGAATGGGGTAGTTGTCAATAGCAACAACCAGTGCATAGATCATTGGGTGGTAGGTTTAGGACGTTAAAAAAGCAAACAAGTCGTGTTTTGTACCCAACTTGTGGTGTATTCGCATTAAAGGTAATTAATTCACTATAGATTATCCTGCCATTTCCTATTTTTGCAAAACTTAACAGAAGGTACTTATGGGAAGAGCATTTGAATTTAGGAAAGAAAGAAAAATGAAGCGTTGGGCTTCAATGGCCAAGACTTTTACGAAGATTGGTCGGGAAATTGCTATTGCCGTAAAGGAAGGAGGAGGAGCCCCCGAGTACAATCCGCGCCTGCGGATGGCGATCCAGAACGCCAAGTCGGCGAATATGCCCAAAACCAACGTGGATAGCGCCATCAAGCGCGCGCTGGCCAAGGATTCGGCCAACTACGATGAAATTACCTACGAAGGGTATGGCCCGGCGGGTATTGCAGTGGTGGTGGAAACGGCTACGGATAACACCAACCGAACCGTAGCCAATTTGCGCCTGATCTTCTCTAAAGGAGGAGGCAACCTGGGTAATTCTGGCGAGGTAGACTACATGTTTTCCCGTAAGGGCCAATTTAAGCTCAAAGCCGAAGGACTCGATCAGGAAGAGCTGGAACTGGAGCTGATCGACCACGGACTCGAAGACCTCAAGCACGAAGATGAGTTTTTTGTGCTGCTTTGCGCTTTCGAGGATTTCGGCAAGCTGCAGAAAGCACTGGAAGAGCGCAATATTGAGTTGGACAATGCGGAATTGATCCGCATCCCTTCCCACACCAAAGAACTGACGGACGAACAAGCAGAGGCCATGATCAAGCTCCTGGACAAATTGGAGGAAGACGAAGATGTGATCAATGTTTTCCACAACATGGACATGAGCGAATAGCCACCGGATGTATACATTAGTAGAAGTTACCCACCAGTTTACCCAACGCACCGGCCATCCGCCTACCTTGAAGGTCCGTGCGCCCGGACGGATTAATATTATCGGCGAACATACCGATTACAACCAGGGGCTGGTTTTGCCGGGGGCCATTGACAAATCGCTTTTTTTTGCAGTTCGGCCCAACGGTACCGCGCAGTTGCGCTGCTGGGCCCTGGATATTGACGCTTACGCGGAAGCGGACCTGACAGCTATTGTGGCCGGTGATCAGCTCTGGTTCAACTACCTGTTGGGTATTGCCGACCAGTTTCAGCAGCGCGGATACGCGCTGCCGGGGTTGGATATTGTTTTTGGCGGTGATCTGCCCGTGGGCGCTGGGGTTAGTTCTTCGGCCGCTTTGGAGTGCGGCATGGCTATGGTTTGGAATACCCTTCTAAAGGTGGGGCTGGACGGCCCTGAAATGGCGCAACTGGCCCAGCGGTCTTCCCACGAATTTATTGGTATTCCGTGTGGCATCATGGACCAGTTCGCCAGTTTGAACGGACAGCAGGATGCCGCTATTCTGTTGGATTGCCAGGCTCTGTCCTGCCGCACCGTACCCGTAGCCGTGGCCGGCTGTGAATGGGTTTTGCTCAATTCCAGGGTCAGCCACAACCTCGCTGATTCTGCTTATCCCGAACGCGTACGGGAGTGCCAGGAAGGTCTCGCTATCTTGCAAAAACATTTACCGGCTGTCACGGCGCTGCGCGACGTGACACCGGCACAATTAACCGCACTGGAAGCGAAAATGCCTGCTCTCGTTTACCGGCGGTGTCGCTACGTCGTCGGGGAACACTACCGGACGCTTATGATGATCGATGCGCTCCAGGCCGGTGATGCCGAAAAAATAGGCATGCTCCTCTACCATACCCATATTGGCCTCAGCGAAGATTACGAGGTCAGCTGCCCGGAAATTGAATGCCTGTTCGGTGTCGCGCTGCAGCACCCCGGCGTGTACGGTGCCCGGCTGATGGGCGGTGGCTTTGGCGGCTGCACCTTGAATTTGGTTCAGTCGGCTGCCCGGGAGGCCTTCGTCAGCGAAGCACTGGCTGCTTACGAAGCCGCTTTCGGTATTCAGGGGGATTACTTACCGGTCCGGTTGGTGAATGGGGTGGAGGTCGTCTAAATGCGCACCTGCGCTAATTCAGCCACCTTTTTACCCGTAGCAAAGCCCCCACGCCCAGTAGCCCCATGCCCACCAGCAGGACCGTCAGGATGAGTTGTACGTCTTGCGCCGTATTTGCACTTTGTTTGGTGTAAATCCCATAAAAGGCCCAGATCAGCACGAGGGCGTAGCCCACGTCGGAGCGCCGGTAAAGTACCAGTAGGCCAATCAAGGTAGCAGTAGCGATGAGGATAGCGGTCCAGGCGACCTCCGAAAGCGGGCCGCCCTGCCAGCCGTTGTCGACCAGGACGGTGGTCACGTTGGCAATGGTAGCCACGGTTATCCAACCCAGGTAAATGCTAAAAGGCAAGCGCACCAACCACCGCTCGTTGTTGTTGGTCACCGTTGTTTCGCCGATCCCCAGGCGCAGGTAAATCAGCAGTAAACTCCCCAGGATCAGTAGCATAATGACCAGCGACAAGGGTACCTGAAGAAAGTGCCAGGCCAGGATCCAACTGGCGTTGGCCAGGCAGGAGACGAAGAACCAAGGGCCAATTTGTTGGACAAAAGCCATACTCGGACGGGGCTTTTGCCACCAATCACGCAGTTGGTAAATCACGAACAAGAGCAACAGCAGGTAGATAATACCCCATATACTGAAGGTGAATCCGGCGGGCACAAAAAGGTTGGGGTAGCGATCCGACAGGGCGCCGGTGGTGTAGCCGTTAAGCGGCAGGGCATTGGCCAGGGTATTGAGCAGAATGGTGAGCGCAAAGCCCAGCAGGTTGAGAATTTGTAAGGTTTTGGTTTTCATAATTGTTGTTTTTAGGTGAAATCTTAAATCTCTTACATCCCCAAGAGCCATTTGGCCAGGTAAGCCACCCCAATGCCGAGGTAATTACCCAGGGCCAACCCCAGTAGTGAAAGCGCAATGCCCGGCGCCAGGAGCCGGTGGTTGGGAATAGCCGTCGTAATCTGGGCAATGAAGGCCGGTCCGTAGATGGCCGCTGCCGAACTCACCATCACCGTATCGCGATCGATCTTAAACCAGCGGGCAAACAGCCAGTGCAACAGTATAGTGCCCAGCAATGCCAGGGTAGTAAAAGCCAGCAGGGGCAGTCCTTCACCCAACATTTCGCGAAAATTGGCCATCAGCCCCAGTGCCACGCAAAAGATGAGCAGAAAATATTCCCCTTGTTCGTACGACTGCCGCAACTGACTGACGCGGGGGTGAAAAGAAAGCAGCAAACTGATACTGGTGAGGAGGAGAATGGTAAGCGTCGTATTGCTCAGGTTGCCCATGAACAGCAGGGTTAGCCCTACGGAAACCCCTCCTACCAGCAGACTCAGTAGGGTAGGGAGCAGGTACCAACGCCGGGCCAGGGGCGGGAGGGGGGCGGTGGTCGTCGTTTCGGTCAGGGTTGGCGGCTGGAAATCGGGCAGGAAATAACCCAACAGGGGATGGATGACCGTCATCAGGAGGAACAGGTAAGCGCCACCACCCACAATGTCCGCTGCCTGGATCAGGACGACGTAATCGCTGGGGGCATCTACGGCCAGGGCAATGGCCTGCATATTCGGTGTCCCTCCCGTAAATAAGCCGGTGAGCATACCGGCTACCTGCCAGCCGTGTTCCTGGGTGTTGCGAAAAATAAAGGCCGCCAGCGCGGTACTGAGTAATCCCGCCACGGCACACAAGCCGAAAGAGAGTAACCCTGATCCTGCCAGTCGCCAATTCTCTTTTATTTTTGTTTCAAAGAGCAGCATGGGTAGCGCGATGATCATACCTGCTCCCGCCAATTGATCGGCCGTTGCCTGGTGTACCCACTGGGGAACCACGTTGCCCATAATGATACCAAAAGCATAGCACAACACCACGGTACTGAAAAAATTGGGCACCAACGGGTTGCGGGCCAGGATACGGGCCAGCCAGGGAAAGCCGATAGCGGAAATGGCGGTGAAAATAAGGGGGAAATAAGTCATCATCTCTTGCATTGAACCAATTTCATGCAAAGTAGTGATAAAACGCTAATAACAAAATCGTGGATTTTTACCTGCGTGTCCATCTGCGCTGGTGCGCTGACAGGTTCAGCTGAGGATTTGGTGCCAACGGAAACCATAAAATATTACCTATAATGTTAATGTGCCTAAATCCGTAAAAGACGACAATTGTTTTTTGTTATAAAACAAATAAAAAAAAACGCCTGCGCTACATCAATTCTCCTTAATCTTGCAGTTTTAAACCTTAACATTGATTAAATTAAGTATTTTATGAAAACAATTATTACAAGCATTGCACTTTCCCTCTTGTCGCTGCCAATGATCTTCGCACAGAACAACATCCAAGTTAGCGGTAGCGATAGCTGGATAGGTTACATGAACGTCTTTAACTTCAGTGGTGGTTACGAATTCGGTTCTGGCTGGGAAGTATCCGCCTTGAAATCCACCCCATCTGTTGGGTCCAATACCCTGACCCTGCAACCGAATTTCAATACCTATAACGCAAACGATCCTTTTTGGACGAATCCCAACACCGGTGCCGGTAACAAAAACATGGAAGCCTTGACTTTTGTAGAGCCAGGTGCTGCCTTCAACGGTGTGGACCTTACTTTCTCCGGAATCGTGCAGACCTACACGTTGGATTCAGCTTATACCGTTAAGTTTTTCATCAAAGCGCTTGATCCGGCCAACGATTACGCTGATGCCCTGGCTGGTGCAAAAGTCATGGACCTCCCCACCAGCGGTGCCTTTTCCGTAAGCGCCACGGCTGCCGAATTACCAGCAGGTTTATTGATCCAGTACGGCTTTAGCGTGACGGGCGTGAATGCCAATCCCGCTAATGAAGCGGCCCTGGGTAGCGTCACGATTGGTGCTGGCCCAGTAGCGGTAAACGAGCTGAATGAACTGCCCGGCAAGATCAGTGTTTACCCTAACCCAACGGCCAACACGTTGTCCATCAGGAGCGAATACCAAGTACAGGCTTACCAGATTTCTACCTCCTTGGGCCAGCCAGTACTAAGTGGTAAAGCTACCAATGATGTAGACGTATCCAGCTTAGCTGCGGGTACCTACTTCATCACGGTAAAGTTCGAAGAAGGTGAAAAAATAATGAAGTTCATCAAGCACTAACCTGTCTTCAGAATTTACCGGTACTGTTGAAAAAAAGAGAGCCGCAGCGAATTTCGCTGCGGCTCTCTTAATGTCGAGCCGGATGAGGTCTGCCTGAGGGGAGAATTCGGTAAAGTTGGCGGCGATATTGCCATATTAATTCAATTTTGCTTATATTGTAATGGTAAACCTTAACCTCTATTAAACACCTGTATTATGAAAACAATTATCACAAGTATTGTACTTTGTCTTCTTTCGTTTCCGCTGCTATTCGCGCAGAACAACGTCGAATTTAGTGCGGGAGACACTTGGATCGGTTACATGAACGTCACGGATCTTCCTGCTGATGGTGGTGGTTTTCAATTTGGGTCTGCCTGGGCCGTCGGGGATTTAAAATCAACGCTGTCTACGGCGTCCAACACCCTGACCCTGCAACCAAATTTCAACACCTATAATGCAAGCGATCCTTTTTGGACAAATCCCAACACCGGTGCCGGTAATAAAAACATGGAAGCCTTGACTTTTGTGGAACCTGGTGCGAGTTTCAATGGGGTAGATCTTACTTTTTTCGGAACGGTGCAAGCCTATACGCTGGATGAAGCCTATACTGTTAAGTTTTTCATCAAAGCGCTTGATCCGGCCAATGATTACGCCGATGTCTTGGGTGGCGCAAAAGTCATGGACCTTCCGGCCAGTGGTGCCTTCTCCGTAAGTGCAACGGCTGCCGAATTACCAGCAGGTTTAGTTATCCAGTATGGTTTTAGCGTGACGGGTGTGAATGCCAATCCCGCTGATGAAGCGGCCCTGGGTAGCGTCACGATTGGTGCCAGCCCGGTAGCGGTAAACGAGCTGAATGAACTGCCCGGCAAGATCAGTATTTACCCTAACCCAACGGCCAACAACAGGTTGTCTATCAGAAGCGAATCTCCGGTGCAATCCTACCAGGTTTCCACCCTCTTGGGGCAGTCGGTTCTTAGGGGTAAAGCGACCAATGAGATCGACTTGTCCAGCTTAGCTGCAGGCACTTATCTCATTACGGTACAGCTCAAGGAAGGTGAAAAAATGATGAAGTTCATTAAGCACTAACCTGTCTTCAAAATTTACCGGCACGGCACTGTTGAAAAAAAGAGAGTCGCAGCGAATTCCGCTGCGACTCTTCGAATATTGGTTTTGGGGTTAAAAGGGTCTGAGGTAAAAAATAATCTTTCCGTCATTTTATTCCAGCACCAAACGCTGCACCATGACTTTGCCGGAGGAGGTAGTCACCTGGAGGTGATAGACCCCCGCGGGCAGTTGTAGGTTGGGGTGGATTTCCCGGCCGCGAATATTTCCCATCCGCCATAAGGCCCGGCCCTGGCTGTCAAAAAGGGTTGCCGTAGCCAGTTCTTCGTCACCCGTCAGGCGGATGGAGACTGCTGCTTTAGCCGGGTTCGGGAATACCACCAATCCGTCGTTGGCGGTTGGTTGTGGCTGGCCGATTCCCGGGAGTTCTACGAAGAAACTGTTGGCGGCTGTTCTCACTTCCAACGTATAGGCATCAGCAGTCAACCCTTCCGCAGCAATGGTCATTCGATCTGGTGCGTCCTCCACGGCGATTTTCCGTACCAGTTGGTGCGCCTGGTCATAGATCATCAGCGCCTGCACGGGCTCGGGCAACAGGGAAAGGTCCAGTTCGAAAGCTTTGTTGGCGGGATCGTACACCAGCGGGTTATACGCTGGATGGGTCAGCAGTTTGATGGGTTCGAGGAGGGTTAACTCATGTATTTCCCGACCTGCCGTATCCGTCACCCGAACCACCAGGGCACCTCTTTCTACCTCCCGCACGTCGAGCCGGATGAGGTCTGCCTGAGGGGTGAATTCGGTAAAGGTGGCGGCGGTACTGCCATCGAAGCGCAGCAATTCCACTTTGGCTACCGGTGCCGCAAGGCTGGAGGTGCGAATGTCCAGGTAGTAAAAAGCGGAAGCCTGGGGGAGGAGGGGCTCTTCACGGTCTGCCCACTGGCCCTCGTCGTCCGAACTCCGCCCGCCCGAATGGCAACGTGACTGGAAAAGATCAAACCGCAACTTGGACACCAGTGTATAGGGAATGACACAGTCGCCGTGGGTGAGGTTACCCAGGTACCTGGCGTTGATCAGGGCCCGCATCCAGAAAAGATACCAGGGAAGGTTGTTTTCCAGCTGTTGCTCGGTCACCAGGGAGTTGTGGAAGTCTACTTCCTGGTCGGCGGTACAGTAATACATCACGGTCGGTAGCTGGTCGTCCCAGTTGGATACATCACTGGCGGCCAGGCATTGGTAGGCTACGTTGCTGTAGGGATTCGTCTGTAGTTCCTGGTAAAAGTCTTCGGTGAGCATCTCCGAATACGGACTCACCACCCAACTGACGTCTCCTGTTTGTCCGAGTATATTAGCCGTATAAAGTTGGTCGTAAGGGATTGGCGATGAGGCTATCACTTCACTCGGATCCGTGTAAATGTTGCCAACGGTCTCCTGGCAGGAGGCCAGGACGTAGAGTACAAACTCGGGCCGTGCGTAAAAAGGGTTGTTCAACGTAGCGTTGTACTGCACCCCGGCCAGGTTGTACGGGCCCGATCCCAGGCCTGCCCGCTTTACGTTAAAACCGGCATTGCTGACTTCCTGTAGGAATTTAAAGGTGGACATGCCGGCGTGTCCGCCTTGCGAATAGCCCGAAATATTTACCTTGTTGGTCAGGGCAATCCCTTGCCCTCCGGCCAGGGTGCGGGTAGCCACCATGAGGTCAAGGGTGGCAGAAGCCTGGGTTTTTTCATCCAGGTAAGGATGGAAATTTGGGCTGTTGCCCAACCCCAGGTAATCGGGCATCACCATCACGTAACCATTGCCGCCGTAGAGGAGGGCCAACAAGATTTCTGAACCATCGGCCGCCCCGCTCCCATTGGAAGGGACTTGTCCTTTGGCAAAAACGGTGCCGTGGCAGTAGACTACCATATCCTTCGGGCAGGCAATTTGCGGCACCACCACCAGGCCGGAGGCAACGGTAGGTTGGTCATCATGATCGACAGTACCGTAGATCACTTTAAATCCTTGGATGCCATAATCAATGTCGATCAGCAGGTTGAGAATGTAGTCGGGTAAATCGAGTGGTGATAAGCTGTTGATCACTGTTTGGGTCTGGGCGGCCGTTAGATCCAACTGGGGAATCGGGATGGCAGCCACAACTTCGCCACGAGCGTACTGAGCCTGGGCCTGGGAGCCCAGCAGGCATAAAAAAAAGAGCAGGGTTAGGTAATGTTGTTTCATAGTGGTATTAGGTTTTAGAAAATAAAAAATTAACGGCGATTGGAAATGCTTTCTTTCTTGGGGTTTTTCCTAGGGGACAAATAAAACGGCCCTACATGGAGGTAAATCCAGGTGGTGACATCAAAAACGCATAAGGGGGGGAAAGGCCAAATAGCTAGTCGCTACCTGAACCAGGGGGAGTGCTAATATACCAGGTTTTTGTCAAATTGTCAACTTTAAATTACTTAAGCCGGGCAATTTTTAGCCAGCGAACCTGGCCGGGACTTGCTAGCTACCTATTCGAAAATTCCCGTTATTTGCGCAACAAAATTGTGTGTACATCAAATTTAATCGTCCAGCCCCATGCAGACCAGGCAAATCACCAATACCATTCTTATGGTACGTCCGGCCAATTTTGGTTTCAATACCGAAACGGCCCGCAACAATGCTTTTCAGACCAACGATACATCCTTGAAACCCGCTGAAATCAGTGCACAGGCGCGGGCGGAATTCGATGCTTTCGTGGAAAAATTGCGAGCGGCCGGTGTCCGTATCATTGTCGTCGAGGATACGGCAACTCCTCTGAAGTACGATGCCGTTTTTCCGAACAACTGGTTTTCTACCCATGCGGATGGTACCCTGATCACGTACCCCATCTACGCTGACATGCGCCGGGAAGAACGCCGCGCAGATGTGGTGGAAAAACTGACCAAAGAATTCGGCTACCACAAGCACATCAAGTTGGAAGACCGGGAATTGGAAAAACGCTACCTGGAAGGCACCGGCAGCCTCATCCTGGATCGGGACAACCAGGTCGTTTACGCTTGTCGCAGCATCCGCACCGACGAGGGTTTGCTCGATGAGTTTGCCACGTGGATGGGGTACGAAAAAGTAATATTCGACGCCTACGACAGCAACGGGCTACCCATTTACCACACCAATGTCATGATGGCCCTGGGTACGACCTTCTGTGTGATCTGCCTGGATACCATTCGGGATGCCGTTCAACGCCGCCAGGTAACGGACAAGCTAATGGCTACCGGGAAAGACATCATCACCATCACCATGGCACAAATGGCCTCTTTTGCTGGCAATATGCTCCAGGTGGCTGGCCGGGAAGGAGCCACTTTTTTAGTGATGTCACAGCAGGCTTACGATTCGCTCTCTGCCGAGCAAATCACCCAACTCGAACGCCATACCCATCTCTTGTCGAGCCCCATCAACACCATCGAAACCTACGGCGGTGGCAGTGCCCGCTGTATGATGGCCGAAGTGTTCGCGGTGGAGTAGGGCAGGCGGCTTACTTGTCGTAAAAAAAAAGCCTTCTGGAAAGTCAACAGGCTTTCCGGAAGGCAAAATTCAGGTTAATCGATCACCGCGGTTGCGGTTCAGGATTTAATTATCGGTAAATCCGTCAAACAGGTCGTCCTCATCCAGCATATTGGCGAGCAGGTCGCGGAAGCTGAGGCTGGATTCCAGAATATCTTTGTTGAGTACATTGAATTCCGACAAGCCGTGGAGGACGAGTTCCATGAAGAGGTAAGTTTCGGCTTCGGTTAGGTTAGCCACGGTGGTGGTAACCAGTTTGCGGAGACCAGCCACTTTGTCGAGGGCTTTATGGTAGTCGGCATCGCTGGCATCGTTGATCAGGTCCAGTTTATTGCCACCACCAAACCAGGCGCGGATGGTGCCGTAAGGATCTTTTTCTTTGCCTTTCGGCAAATCTTCAGGATCGATAAAATGATCCAGGAAAGCCATTTTGATGGCTTCCCCCAACAAGCTCATTGCGACCATGTAGGCGCCTTCCTGTTCTCCTTCGTAAACCAGTTCCACCTTGCCGGTAATGGCGGGTACGACGCCCCAGAAATCGGTAATTCTGGCGGTGGTCGTTTTTTCGTGGTTGATGAGCATGCGGCGTTCGGCGGTACTCACCAGGTTTTCGTAACCCGAGATCGTCAGGCGGGCCGAAACGCCGCTCTTGTCGTCGATGTACTCGCTTTCGCGGGCATTGAAGGCAATCTGTTCCAGGGCAATGGCCAGGAGGTCGGGTACGATGACGGCGGCTCGTTGTTCCTCCGTCAGATCGGCCTCTAGTTGGGTGATTTGGCGGGCGATTTCAATGGTTTTGGGATAGTGGGTCAGGATCTGACTTTCGATCCGGTCTTTCAGGGGGGTGATGATGCTCCCCCGGTTGGTGTAATCCTCCGGGTTGGCCGTGAAGATGAACTGAATATCCAGGGGTAAGCGCAATTTAAAACCGCGGATCTGGATATCTCCCTCCTGTAAAATATTGAACAACGACACCTGGATACGTGCCTGTAGGTCGGGTAATTCGTTGAGGACAAACAAGCTGCGGTGCGCCCGTGGTACCAACCCAAAGTGAATAACCCGCTCGTCGGCGTAAGTTAGTTTCAGGGTGGCGGCTTTGATCGGATCTACGTCACCAATGAGGTCAGCAACGCTTACATCAGGAGTGGCCAGTTTCTCTACGTAGCGCTCGTCGCGATGTAACCAGGTGACGGGGGTCTCATCGCCTTTTTCGGCAATCAGGTCCTTGGCGTACCGGCTGAGGGGCTGCAGCGGATCGTCGTTCAGCTCACTACCCGCTACGACGGGGATGTACTCGTCGAGCAGGTGCACGAGCAAACGGGCAATTCGCGTCTTGGCCTGGCCCCGGAGACCCAACAAAAGGATGTTGTGGCGGGAAAGGACGGCTCTTTCAACGTCGGGCAATACGGTATCATCAAAACCCAATACGCCAGGAAAAATAGGCTCCTTGTGTTGTAGTTTCTTGATCAGGTTGGCCCGCATTTCTGCTTTGATGGAACGGGGCCGATATCCGCTGGCTTTGAGGGCACCCAGGGTCTGGGGAAGATTCATACGTAATTGTGTTTTTGACATGCTTAACAACGGATAAAATCCTTTTTAGTTTGCGATAACGGGTGGAATCCCTGCTAATAAAAAAAAATCCTACCTTCGCTCCTGCAATTTAGCCATCCCTACCCCCTGGTTCATGAAAGCTTACCACGAACTGCTACAACACATCCTTGATCACGGCGTCCGTAAGAGCGACCGTACTGGTACCGGCACCAAAAGTGTTTTTGGTTACCAGTTGCGTTTTGATCTCCAGGAAGGGTTTCCTTTGCTCACCACCAAAAAAGTCCATTTCAAAAGTATCGTTTACGAATTGCTCTGGTTTTTGCGCGGCGACACCAACATTGCCTATCTGGTTCGCAATGGCGTCAATATCTGGAACGAGTGGCCTTTTCAGCACTACTTGGAAACGACTGGCCAGGCAGCCACCTTACCCAAGCACAGTTCGGCCTGGAAGGCAACGCTCCAGGATTTCATTAGCCAACTGCAGGCCGACGATGATTTTGCCCGGCAATGGGGCGAGTTGGGGCCGGTTTACGGCAAGCAATGGCGCGATTTCGACGGTGTAGACCAAATCAGCGAAGTCGTCCGCGCGATCCGCAGCAACCCCGATTCCCGGCGCCACCTTGTTTCGGCCTGGAACCCCCCAGATATTCCGGGCATGGCCAAGGCGGGTTTGCCACCCTGCCATACCTTGTTCCAGTTCTATGTCGCCGAAGGCAAACTGTCCTGTCAGCTGTACCAGCGCTCTGCGGATGTTTTTTTGGGTGTGCCTTTCAATATTGCCAGCTACGCGCTGCTCACACACATGATAGCGCAGGTTTGCGACCTCGAAGTAGGGGATTTTGTCCACACCTTCGGCGACGCACACCTTTATATGAATCACCTGGAACAAACCCAGGAGCAATTGCGTCGCACTTTTCGACCTTTGCCCACTTTGTGGTTGAACCCAGCGGTTACAACTATCTTTGACTTTGGTTTTGATGATATTCGCCTGACGGGCTATGATCCGCATCCGGCTATAAAAGCACCAATCGCCGTGTAGGTTATTTAGAACGAATCTAAATAGCTCACTACTTTAGCAATAAGTTTGTTAAAGAAACGTCACAAAATTATCTTTGCCCCGATTTCAGGCAACTGAGATTTTGTAATTTGAACAGAAAAGTACTAAAGGTCACTACCGATGACGCATAAATATTTGATCTACCGCTCTTTAATCATTTTTGGTCTCGTACTGGGAAGTCTTTCCCTTTTTGGCCAGGATGTAGATGCAGGGAAAACAATTTTCCGAGCCAACTGTGCTTCTTGCCACGCTGGCGACATGAAAACCAAGTTAACGGGCCCTGCCCTGGGCGGTGCGGAGGAACGTTGGGCCGATTATGGCGGCCAGGAAGCCCTCTATTCCTGGATTCGTAACTCGCAGGCGATGATTGCCGGTGGCGAGAACGAACGCGCCAAGCAATTGTGGGGTGAATGGAGCCCCGTTGTGATGACTTCTTTCCTGAATTTGTCTGACGCCGATATTGAAAACGTATTGGCTTACGTCCAGTTTGTTTACGAAGGCAAAGACAAAGTAGCTGTTGCCGATGGCGTCGCCGGTGGCCCGTCTGGCAGTGAGCCCACCAACAACACCCCGCTCTTTATCGGTCTGGCGCTGGCCTTAGGCTTGTTGGCCTTGATTCTGGCCCGCGTAGTATCTAACCTGAACTACATGGTGAAGGTGAAGGAAACAGGGGAGATGGTACAGCGTCGCACCTTGCTCGAGGTACTGACCAGCCGCGGGATTATTTCCTTCGTCGTCTTTGCCCTGGTAGTCCTCGGCGGTTACACCACCGTGAACAACGCCATTAACCTGGGACGGCAGCAGGGCTACGAGCCTTCGCAACCGATTAAATTCTCGCACAAGACCCACGCTGGTTTACAGCAGATCGACTGCCAGTACTGTCACGACGGTGCCCGTCGGTCCAAGCATTCGGTCATTCCGGCTGCCAACACCTGTATGAATTGCCACAAGGCCATCAAGAATGGTTCGCAATACGGTACGGCCGAATTGACCAAAATCTATGCCTCGGTAGGTTACGATCCCAGTACGGATAAATACATTACCGGCTACGACCAGATGAGCCAGGAAGACCAGGAAGCTATCTATAAAAAATGGATCGCTGACCAGTACGTAAGTACGACGGGGGGAATGGACGACGATGGCGAGCAGCTGATCGAAGACCAGTGGGAGGCTATTGTAACAGCCCTGACCAACGAGGAAACCGGTGATGATAAAATTGCCGGCCCCATCGAATGGGTACGCATCCACAACTTACCCGACCACGCTTATTTCAACCACGCGCAGCACGTTTCTGTCGGAAAAGTGGAATGCCAGACTTGCCACGGGCAAGTTCAGGAGATGGAGGTGGTCTACCAATATTCGCCGCTTTCCATGGGTTGGTGTATCAACTGCCACCGCCAGACGGAAGTTCAGTTTGCGGGTAACGAATATTACGATGCCTACGAGAACTACCACAAGGAAATTCAGGCAGGTACCCGCAGCAAGGTAACGGTAGAAGAAATTGGCGGCTTGGAATGCCAGAAGTGCCACTATTAAACAAGAGATCGACAAATCCGCATAATGAAGAATCATAAAAATAACGTTTGGATAGGAACGGAGCAACTCAATAAAAGCGCCGAATTAGCCCAGGCGTCAACGTCTGAATTTGTTGAGTTACCCGTAACTGGTGATGCCAGTGAGGCAGAACTTCACCTGGAATCCAACCGTCGGGACTTTCTCAAGTACCTCGGTTTCGGTATCGGGGTAGCCACCATTGCCGCCTGTGATGTTCCGGTGCGCAAGGCTATTCCCTACGTTGTCAAGCCCGATAGCATCGTTCCCGGAGTGGCTACCTACTACGCCTCTTCTTTCGTGGTAGGTGGTGATTACTGTCCGCTGCTGGTAAAAACCCGCGAAGGGCGGCCCATCAAAGTGGAGGGTAATAGCCTTTCTCCCATCACCAGGGGCGGAACCAGTGCCAAGGCCCAGGCCTGTGTATTGGGACTGTACGATACGAGTCGTTTCGATGCGCCCCGTCAGGTGGCGGAAGGCAAGTTTGGCGAATCGCTGAGCTGGGCTGATCTGGATACTGCGGTAGGCGGAAAACTCAAAGCAGGTTCGCGGGTACGGATTGTGGCCAATACGATTTTGAGCCCCACGACCAGGCAAGCGATTGCCGATTTTAAAGTGGCTTACCCCAATGCGGAGGTGGTCATGTACGACTCGGTTTCTTCTTCGGCGCTCTTACAGGCCAACGAAGCTTCTTTTGGCCAGCGGGTGGTTCCGGCTTATCAGTTCGATAAGGCCAAAGTCATTGTGGCCATCGATTGTGATTTCCTGGGCAGTTGGGTTTCGCCCATCGAGTTTGCCCGCCAGTACGCTGCCGGTCGCCGCGTTAGTGGTAAGAATCCCCAGATGTCGCGCCACATTCAGGTAGAAAGTTACATGAGCCTTTCCGGGTCTAACGCAGACAACCGCGTTCCCGTAAAGCCTTCAGAAATAGGTGCTGTTATCGTTGGTTTGTACAACGAAATAGCCAAAGCCAAAGGCCAGTCAGCGGTGAGTGGACCTAAGCTGCCTGCTGATAAGCAAGCCAAGGTGGTTACGATTGCCAAAGAATTGCTCGGTGCCAGCGGCACCAGCCTGGTGGTTTCGGCCTCCAATAACCAGGGCGAGCAAGTGCTGGTTAATGCCATCAACGAGCTGTTGGGCAACTACGGCCAGACCATCGGTTTCGACCGTCCGTTGCTGACACGGCAGGGCGATGATACCGCTGCGGCCCGTTTGATCAAAGAAATGCAGGGTGGGGGAGTAGATGCCGTTATTGTTATGGACGGCGCCAACCCCGCTTACAATATGCCAAATGCCGCTGCTTTCCGCACGGCCCTGGCAAAAGTTGGGCTGAAGATCAGCCTGAGTGGAACACCCAACGAAACGGCATTGCTGTGTGATTACGTTGCGCCAACCCATCATTTTCTGGAAAGCTGGGGCGATGCGGAGCCGAAGCGCGGTAGCTATTCCTTGATCCAACCCACGATTGCCCCGATTTTTGCATCGGTTGGCCGGGCCGGAACCCGCCAGGGTGAAGAAAGCCTGCTGACGTGGGCCCAAAGTCCCGCATTGGATACCACTGCTGAGCAGCCTTACGAAGCCTACCTGGCAGCCAATTGGGAACGGACCGTTTTCGTTGCTCAAAACAAATATTTGACGTTCCAGAAATTCTGGGACGCTACGCTTCACGACGGTATCCTGGAACTACCCGTTCCTGCTACGACGGTTGCCTTTGCGGCTGACGTTAATGCGGCAGCAGCTAAAGTTCGCAAGCCAGCCAACAGCGAACTGGAGATTACCTTTTACGAAACGGTCAACATGGGCGGTGGCGAATACGCCAACAACCCCTGGCTGCAAGAAATGCCCGACCCGATCACGCGCTGTGTGTGGGGCAACTACCTGGCTATTCCCGTTACCTGGGATGGCGGTAATTCCTGGTCGGCGATGAACGACCTGAACCAGTGGGAATTTAAAGGCAAGGCCGATCAGGTTAAGCTCAGTATCGCCGGAACGGATCAGCAGGTTACCTGTGTGCGCCAGTTTGGGCAACCCACCGGCACGACGGCTTTGGCACTGGGCTACGGCCGTACGGTAACGGGTATGGTGGGCCGTGCGTTGGGCAACGAGGTTGGCACCAATGTGTACGACTGGCTAAAGACCGATAGCGATGGCAACGTCCAATATTTTGCTACCGAGGCCATGATTTCTGAAGCCGTGTCGGAAGAAGTTGAATTCGCCTGTGTCCAGTATCACCATACCATGGGGGTTACAGCCCGCAAAGATGGCGAAACCGTACTGGACGAAGCAACCGGCAAGCCCCTCAACGTAGACGAAAAAACAGTCATGACCCTCGGCGCAGGTTTCCAGGGTGGCCTGACCAATCGTTCGATCATTTACCAGGGCAAACTGAGTGAACTTCCTGAACTGCAGGCACACATCACGGAAAAGCGCGCTGAAGCCGAGTCGCTGAACCAGGAAACGCTTTATCCTTACGAAGAATATTCCGAGAATTTATACAGCCAGGGTCACCACTGGGGAATGCACGTGGATCTGAATGCCTGCATCGGTTGCGGTGCTTGTCAGGTGGCTTGTGTGGCCGAAAACAACGTTCCCGTTGTTGGTAAGCACGAAGTATTCCGCCACCACGAAATGACCTGGTTGCGGATTGATCGCTATTACTACGGCGATTACGAGAATCCCAAGGTGGTCTACCAGCCGATGATGTGTCAGCACTGTGACAACGCACCCTGTGAGAACGTTTGCCCCGTTGCAGCTACCAACCACAGTTCGGAAGGTCTCAATCAGATGACTTACAACCGTTGTATTGGTACCCGTTACTGTGCCAACAACTGTCCTTACAAAGTTCGTCGTTTCAACTGGCTGGATTATACCACGGCTGATTTGTTCGGTATGAACGAACCAACCGTCAATGGCGAAACCATTCCTTACGGAGCAGATAACCTGACCCGGATGGTGCTGAATCCCGATGTTACGGTCCGTTCACGCGGTGTCATCGAGAAGTGTAGCTTCTGTGTACAGCGTATCCAGCAAGGTAAACTGACGGCCAAGCGCGAGCTTCGCCGCCTGGAAGACGCTGATGTACGCACTGCCTGCCAGACCGCCTGCCCTACGGGTGCTATCGTCTTCGGTGATCAGAACAACACCAAGGGGGATATCGCTGAGCGCCTGGAGAATCCGCTGAATTACCTGGTATTGGAAGAAATAAATACCCGTCCCAGTGTTTACTACGCGGCTCGCGTCAACAACAGCAAGGAAGAATTAGAAGCATAAATTAAGATTGGGCTGGGCATTTTTGGAAGAATTTTTTCCTTGGGAATGCTTCATCTCTTCAATAAAAACCTTCTCTGACCTTTTTTTGGTCAGGCTAAAGCAGGAAACAGCAGTTTTCTACTTTCGACTGGCACAAAACAGAAAACGTTCAAAGAACTATAACAAACAACATGAGTGTAGTTGTATCTCACATTCGGGAGCCTTTGGTAAATGGTGGTAAAACCTACCACCAAATTACGGAAGACCTTTGCTCGCCAACGGAAAAGACACCTTCTGCTGCCTGGGTAATCGCCTTTTTGTTTGCCGTGACGGGCCTGGCGACGTACGCATTTTGTGTATTCTGGACCGTCTGGAAAGGCATTGGTTCCTGGAATCTTAATCGTACGGTTGGTTGGGGTTGGGATATCACCAACTTCGTTTGGTGGGTAGGTATTGGCCATGCCGGTACGCTCATCTCGGCGGTATTGCTGTTGTTTCGCCAGCGTTGGCGGACCGGGGTAAACCGCGCTGCGGAAGCGATGACCATTTTCGCCGTTATTTGTGCGGGGCAGTTTCCGCTCATTCACATGGGACGACTGTGGCTGGGCTTCTTCATCTTCCCTTACCCCAATACCCGGGGACCATTGTGGGTTAACTTCAACTCGCCATTGCTCTGGGACGTATTTGCTATCTCTACGTACTTCACCGTATCCTTGCTGTTTTGGTACACGGGACTGGTACCTGACTTTGCGTCGGTACGGGATCGGGCTAAAGGTATACGGCGGAAAATTTACCACGCCCTTTCCTTTGGCTGGACAGGTTCTGCCAAGCACTGGCAACGGTGGGAAAGTTTATCATTGGTACTGGCTGGTTTGGCCACGCCGTTGGTTTTGTCGGTGCACACCATCGTATCCTTTGACTTTGCTACTTCAGTGATCCCAGGCTGGCATACGACCATCTTCCCGCCTTACTTTGTTGCGGGGGCTATTTTCTCGGGCTTCGCGATGGTGCAAACGCTCTTGGTGATGACCCGCAAAGTGCTCAAACTGGAGGACTATATTACGATTGGCCACATCGAAAGCATGAACAAGGTCATTTTACTTACCGGTACCATTGTAGGGGTGGCTTATCTTACCGAGCTCTTCATTGCCTGGTACTCTGGCTACATTTACGAGCAATTTGCTTTTGCCAACCGGGTACTTGGCCCTTACTGGTGGTCCTACGTGGGAATGATGTCTTGTAATGTCCTTTCGCCCCAGTTGTTCTGGAGCAAGAAATTGCGGCGCAATATTTTCGTGACCTTTTTTATGTCCATATTCGTCAATATCGGCATGTGGTTCGAGCGCTTCGTTATTATTGCCACCACCCTGGCACGAGACTATCTGCCCTCCAGCTGGAGTTATTATACCCCTACGTGGGTAGAAATTGGTCTTTTCATTGGTAGCTTAGGTTTGTTTTTTACCCTTTATCTCATCTTTGTCCGGGTTGCACCAGTAGTTGCCATCGCCGAGATCAAGAGTATTTTGAAGGCAGCAGGAGACCAGTACAGCGGCGAGCAGGCCAAGCAGTCGGCTGCAACTGCTGACCAAAGCCACCATTAGCATTATTAACGCGAACAATTAGCTGATCATGAGCACTACGCATAAAGAAGTTTTGTATGGCCTTTACAACGATGAAGTAGAACTACTCAACGCAGTAAAGCAAGCCAATGCCGATCACCTGGACATTATGGACGTTTTTTCGCCCTTTCCAGTACACGGATTGGATCCGCTGCTGGGCCTGGAAGAGAGTCGTTTGCACATCGCCGGGTTCATTTACGGTGCTATGGGTACCCTGACGGCCTTTTTATTTATGAGCTGGGTTTTTACCCGTGACTGGCCGATCATTTTTGGTGGAAAACCTTATTGGTCTGTCCCGGCATTTGTTCCCATCACCTTTGAATTGACGGTACTTTTTGCCTCGATCGGAATGGTGGTGACTTTTTACACCATTTGTGGTTTGTCTCCCACCCGGGCCAATCCAACTTTGGATGATCGGATTACCGACGATAAGTTCTGTATCGCCTTTGATACCAATGATTCTTCTGAGGCGGATAAGGAAAAGTTGCGCAGCTTCTTTTCTACCTCTGGTGCAGCCGAGGTGAATACCAAAATGGTTTAATTTTAAACAGCTAGCAAGCATTACGGATGAATAATATTAAGCAAATCATCATCGCTGTCACTTTGTCGCTGCTGATGTATTCCTGTTCTACGGATAAGGAATCTACGGGTACGGAGTACATGCCAGATATGGCTCACTCAGTTGCTATGGAGGCCAATACCTTCGACGATTATTCTTACAACCACTGGAACGAAACCAGTACTTTCACCCTGGGTGAGTTGTCGAAAAATCCCCGTTTACCCGTCCACGGAACGGTTCCCCGAGGCTACGCAGGCGTTGCGCTGATGAGCAGTGCCGATATGGGAGAGCAAATGGGAGCTGTAAACGTATCCAGTATGCGTATTTCTCCGAATGGTTCGGTACCCTACTATTACGCGGATAATGATTCAGCCCGACTGCTGGCGACTGCCGAGATCATTGACAACCCATTCCCTATTACGGCGGAAGGTATGGGACGGGGAAAAGAATTGTATGCTATTTTCTGTGGAATTTGCCACGGCGAAAAAGCAAATGGCCTGGGTTATTTGTACGATCCGGATGCCAATCCGAATGCCAAATACCTGGCTGCTCCTGCCAACCTGGTAAGTGCCGAGTTTCAGGCTGCCAGCAATGGTCGTTTTTACCACGCCATCATGTACGGTAAGAATGTGATGGGGGGCTATTCCGACAAGATCAGCTACGAAGAGCGCTGGCAGGTTATCCATTACATCCGTTCCCTGCAGGCGAAAGAAGCTGGCGGCGTTTACAGTGAGGAGACCAATACCTTCAACGCTGCCTTCGGCGTTCCTGGCGCATCGCTGCCGGCTGCTACCGAAAAGACGGCCATGATAATGGAAGAAGCGCCCATGCAAACACCCCCAGCCGAAGGTGGGCCTGCTAAAGGAGAACACCGTTCAGATAACGATCACCAGTAGCGGCGTGCCGGAGATTGAAAAATTTTAAATTCGCAGACCGTTAAATTATACGCGATGAACCAATTTACGTTTGAGGCCAAACACAAAACTGTCCTGGGGTCATTTATGGCGCTGGGCGTCATCTGCCTGGCCTTAACCGCCCTGGGTGACGACAGCTACTATACCCGTACCTGGTCTAATTTCTTACACAATTCGGTGTTTTTCACCGGTATTGCGTTTGTAGCGCTGTTTGTACTGACGGCCTTCACTACTGCCTACGCTGGTTGGCACCTGATGATACAGCGGGTTTGGGAAGCTTTTTCCGCCTTTCTGTTGCCAGGATTACTCCTCATGGTTATTGTCATTGCGGGGGTAGTATTGGACTGGAACCACCTCTACCACTGGGCCGATGAATCTTCGGTGGCTGCGGATACCATCCTCCAGGGGAAATCGGGCTTCCTCAACAATTATTGGTATGGCCTGGGAACTATCCTTATCGTGGGTACCTGGGCGTTCTTTGGTTATCGTTTTCGCAGTCTTTCGAAAGAAGAAGACGAGATCGGGACCGAAGCCTATACCCAGTATAAAAAAACCAAAACGCTCTCTGCTATCTTTTTACCGATAGCCGGCTTTACCAGCGCTGCCATGATTTGGCAATGGGTAATGAGTGTAGATGCCCACTGGTACAGTACCCTTTATGCCTGGTACGCTACGGCTTCCTGGTTTGTTTCGGCTATGGCCCTGACCGTGATGCTGCTCATCTGGTTGAAATCCAAAGGTTATTACAACCACGTTACCCCCGAGCATTTTCACGATTTGGGTAAGTATATGTTTGCCTTCAGTGTGTTCTGGACCTACCTGTGGTTTAGCCAGTACATGTTGATCTGGTATTCGAATAACGGTGAAGAAACGACTTACTTCCATACGCGGATGTACGAATATCCGGCGCTTTACTGGGGTAATTTATTACTGAACTTTTTACTGCCTTTTCTGATCTTGATGCGCAATGATACCAAGCGGAAATTTGGTACCCTTTTCTTCATTTCGATTATTTTGCTGCTGGGGCACTGGTTCGATTATTTCCAAATGATTAAGCCTGGGGTGGCCCACACGGCTCACGAAATACACGAGATGCACCAAGGTCACGGTGGAGAAAGCCACGATGCTGCTACGTTGAGTGCAGTGGAAGGTGAGCATACCGGAGGCACCGTTGCTGATGCTGCTCACGACGGAGTAGAACACGCCATGGTTGCTGAAAACGGTACGGAGGCAGGGCACAGTTCTTTTCAAATGGGTACCACCTTTCCGGGGCTCTTGGAACTGGGAACCATGCTCGGATTTCTCGCCCTGTTTTTATACGTGGTGCTTAATCGATTGGCTAAAACCAATTTGGTGCCCGAAAATCACCCATTTGTACACGAAAGTGAGCATCACCACACGTGATCTATTTAGAACAAATCTAAATAAGGAGATGTAGTGAGCAAATACCTACAAGTCTTTGTTGAGTACTTGTAACTTGCAGAACAAATTTGAAGTTCAAAAAAACCATTATAGCTAATGACGACTTTATTGGCAATTTTATCCATCGTTTTGATTGCCGTGATTGCGGTACAGATCGGGAAGGTAACAGAGTTGGCATCCAAGATACGAGGTGAAGAAGATGCGGAAGAAAGAAGCAATCGGAGTACCAGTCGCTGGTTGTTGATTTTTATGGTTCTATTTTTGGTAGGAGGCGTTGTGTCCGCCTATTACTACAAGAACTATATGTTGGGCTATGGCCCTCACGAAGCAGCATCTGCCCACGGCAAGAGTATTGACCGGATATTCAATATTACGGTGGTTGTAACTGCTATCGTTTTCTTTATTACCCAGATAGCGCTGTTTTGGTTTAGCTACAAATACCGTCACCGCAAAGGTGGTAAAGCGGTTTTCTTGCCACACAACAACACGGTAGAAGTAATCTGGACGGTTATACCCGCCATTGTGATGACTTTTCTCGTCGTAGGCGGTTTGGACGTCTGGAACGAAGTAATGGCCGATGTCGGGCCTGACGAAGATGTACTGGAGATAGAAGCCATGGGCTACCAGTTTGCCTGGAACCTGCGCTATCCCGGTGAGGACAATAAATTGGGCTTACGTGATTTCCGGCTGACGTCGGGTACGAACCCAACGGGGCAGGATTGGACGGACGAATCAGGCCTGGACGATTTCCAACCAGGAGAGTTGGTTCTTCCTGTCGGACAAAAAGTACGGGTAAGAATTATTGCCCGGGATGTTTTGCACGATTTTTACCTTCCTCATTTTCGGGTGAAAATGGATGCCGTACCTGGTATTCCTACCTACTTCGTGTTTACGCCGGAAAAAACGTCGGAAGAATACCGCCAGGAATTGCGCAAATACCCAGAGTACAACGTGCCTGATCCCAATGACCAGGAGAAGATGTTGTGGGAAACGTTCAATTTCGAATTGGCTTGTGCTGAATTGTGTGGTAAAGGACACTGGAGTATGCGCCGTCTGGTGAGAATTGTTTCTCAGGAAGAATACGAAGCCTGGAAAAAGGAACAGCAATCTTACTACCTGAGCAGTATTTATCAGACCGAAGGTGATCCCTGGCCCATTGACGGCCAGTTGCCCAATATGGTGTCTGGTGTCAGGAAGCAGGAGTTCACGGATTTGTTGGAGGCGGCTGAAACGGCTGCCAGCCCTGCGGACCGTACGCTGGTACTCAAATACGTAACCTTCGAGACGGGTTCTGCCCAATTGACCGAACTGTCGCGCTACGAGTTGGCTAATGTGGTAGAAGCCATGCAAGCCAATCCAGCATTGAAAATTGAATTGGGCGGACACACCGACAATACGGGCGAAGCAACTGCTAACCAGGTGCTTTCTCAGCAACGTGCTGATGCCGTAATGGCCTACCTGATCGACAAGGGAATTCCTTCCGATCGGTTAAGGGCGGTTGGTTATGGTCAGAATAATCCAATTGAAGACAATGCAACCGAGGCCGGAAAAGCCAAGAACCGTCGCATTGAATTTACGATCCTGGCGGGCGGTAAAATGGCAGCGGTAGCTGAACCGGCTACGATTACCGCAACCGAATAGGTGTTTTTTGCATTATAATTTTTGCATTAGTTAAGCTTTCGAAACCGAATAAAAAAACAATTAGCGAATGGCAACCGCAGTACTCCAACCCGATACGCTCGAAGAAAAACTGGTTGAGGAATATGGTTATGAAGATCATTTCCACGAACATCACCACGGTGATAAGTTCCAGTCTAATTTTATTACGACCTACGTCTTTAGCCAGGATCACAAGATGATCGCTAAGCAGTTTCTGATCACCGGTATGTTCTGGGGAATGATCGGTGGACTGATGTCGTTGGTTTTCCGCCTTCAACTGGGTTTTCCTGAGGAAAGCCTGGCCTGGTTACAGCCCATCCTGGGGAAGTGGATAGAAATCAACCCCGAAGGGATTGGTAAGCTTTCGCAGGAGTTTTACTACGCACTCGTGACCATGCACGGTACCATTCTGGTATTCTTCGTGCTTACGGCGGGCTTAAGTGGAACGTTTAGTAACCTGCTTATTCCATTGATGGTGGGTGCACGCGATATGGCGTCACCATTTTTGAACATGCTTTCCTACTGGTTCTTTTTCACGGCTGGTTTGGTCATGTTCTTCTCCTTGTTCCTCAGTACGGGCCCATTTGCCGGGGGCTGGACCGCTTATCCGCCACTTAGCGTTTTGCCGGAAGCTTCTTCCGGATCAGGTGCGGGGATGACCTTGTGGACGATCAGTCTGGTACTTTTTGTGGTATCGGTGCTGTTGGGGGGGATCAACTACATCACGACTGTCTTGAACCTGCGTACCAAAGGAATGACGATGTGGCGTTTGCCGCTTCCCATTTGGGCGTTCTTCATTACGGCAGTCATTGGTTTGTTGTCTTTCCCGGTACTGGCTTCGGCCTTCTTCCTGGTCATGTTTGACCGCGAATTGGGTACGAGTTTCTTCCTGAGCGAAATCTTTATTGGTGGTAAGGCACTGGATCACGTGGGCGGTAGTCCGATCTTGTACCAGCACTTGTTCTGGTTCCTGGGTCACCCGGAGGTCTATATCATTATCTTGCCTGCCATGGGTATTGTTTCCGAAGTCCTTTCCGTCAATGCGCGGAAACCGGTATTTGGATACAAAGCAATGGTATTCTCGATTCTGGCCATCGCCTTCCTGTCGTTCATTGTTTGGGCGCACCACATGTTTATGTCAGGTGTCAACCCTTTCATTTCCAATTTCTTCGTGATTTTCACGCTGATTATTGCCGTACCGTCAGCCGTTAAGGTTTTCAACTGGATTGCTACCCTTTACGGGGGTAACATTCGCCTTAATTCTGCCATGCTGTTTTCCATTGGTTTCGTTTCCATGTTTATTTCCGGGGGATTGACGGGTATTTTCCTGGGCAATTCAGCTATCGATATTCAAATGCACGATACCTACTTCGTGGTGGCTCACTTCCACATTGTAATGGGTGTTGCGGCATTCTTTGGCATGTTTGCCGGTGTATACCACTGGTATCCCAAGATGTTCGGCCGTTTCATGAACGAAACGCTGGGTAAGATTCACTTCTGGGGAACGATGGTTGGCGCCTATGCCATTTTTTGGCCGATGCACTACCTGGGTATGGCGGGTGTACCACGCCGCTACTATTCTTTCGACGTGTTCCAAACGTTTAGCCACTTCGCAGAAATGAACAAGTTCATCACGGTGGCTGCTGTTTTGGTATTCGGTTTCCAGATGTTGTTCTTCATCAACTTTTTCTACAGTATTTGGCGAGGTAAGAAGCAAACCGTACAAAACCCCTACGGTGCGACCACGCTGGAGTGGACGACTCCCGTTCGCCCAGGTCACGGCAACTGGCCGGGTAAGATCCCCGCAGTTCAGCGCTGGGCTTATGACTACGGTAAAGACGGGAAAGAATTTATTTCCCAAATTGTACCATTAAAAGAAGGTGAACACGATGGTGGGCACTAACCAGGTTAAATATGGTAAGGAAGGATAATAGTTTTGATCAAGATACAGCCTCGGATTCGCTAGTTGATGTTGTCCCGTTAGATGGTTCGATGACCATCTTCGGGCAGCGGCTGCGGGATTTCTTGATGCTGGTGAAGTTTCGATTGTCGGCGACGGTTGTTTTTTCCAGTGTGATCGCTTATTTGATCGCCGCTCCGGGGGCCATCAGTTGGATAGCGTTGGTGGTTTTGGCGGCTGGTGGTTTTTTGGTTACTGCTGCGGCTAATACCCTCAACCAGGTACTGGAAAAAGACTACGATCGGCTGATGAAGCGAACGGAAGACCGCCCCCTGGCGGCCGGGCGGATGAAAATTGCCGATGCGGTATTAGCAGCAGGTTTTATGAGCTTGTTCGGAATTAGTTTTTTGGCGCTCTTCAATCCCTGGACTGCTTTTTTTGGAACTTTTGCCTTGGTTAGCTATGCTTTTGTCTACACCCCCATGAAACGGGTCTCGCCGGGAGCTGTTTTAATCGGTGCTATTCCCGGCGCGTTACCTACTTTGATCGGCTGCGTAGCTGCTCAGGGCGAGTTGACCTGGTTGGGGCTGGTTTTATTTGCAATTCAGTTTTGTTGGCAGTTTCCTCATTTTTGGTCGATTGCTTTCCTGGGTTACGAAGATTATGCCAGGGCCGGTTACAAGTTGGTACCCGAAACCAATGGGAAGATTGACGTCTCCAAATTGGGATGGCAGGCCCTGCTCTACGCCCTGGCGTTGGTGCCGCTGGCACTTTTGCCAGCTTACCTGGGTGCAACGGGCTGGTTATCGGGCGTAATCGTGGCTATCCTGGGAGCGATCTACAGTTATTTTGCCTGGCGCTTTTTACAGGTACCAGCGCGGAAGACTGCCTTACAACTCATGTTTTTCTCCTTTGGCTACATTCCGTTATCGTTGCTTTTGTACTGGGGAGATAAAATAATTTAAGAAATGACAGAATCCATCATGGAGCAGGAAATAGGTAGAAATAAGATTCACCCCAAAAAATTTGCGTTGTTGGTTGCGTGTGCCAGTATGTCAATGGTTTTTGCGGCACAGACGAGTGCCTACATGGTACGGCAAGCTTCGGGCAATTGGTTGGAATTTCCGCTGCCAAATATTTTTTTCTTTAACACACTGGTGATTGTATTAAGCAGTGTAACTTTGCACGGCTCTTATTTGGCCTTCAAGCGTGCTAAAGAAAATTTGTTCAAGGGTCTTTTATTGCTTTCCTTGTTTCTCGGTATTGCTTTTGTAGTTTTGCAGCTACAAGGTTGGGCAGACTTACAGGCCATGGGAGTTCCTTTGAAATTAAACCCGAGTGGCGATTTTATCTACGCTATTTCGGGCATTCACCTGGCGCATGTTTTGGGCGGCATTACGGCCTTACTCATTACGGCCATCGTGGCTTTTATGATGCCTTTTAAATTGACACCAGCACGCAAGTTGCGGTTTGAGATGTCGATGCTTTACTGGCATTTTGTTGATGGTTTATGGGTTTACCTGATCGTTTTCTGGACCCTGCAACGTTAATAGGATGCTTCTCCTAAGCGAATAGAATAAGCTGGTTTTACCAGCTGTTGGAATAAAACGTTAGACTAATTTAAACGCTGCAACATGGCAGGACACGACACAACCGAGATGGAACACGACGTCCACACCGAGCAAGAAAATGCCTGGGACGGTGGTACCCAACCATTTAGGATAAGTTACGGCAAACTGATGATGTGGTACTTCCTCTTATCGGATGCCTTTACTTTTGCTGGATTTTTGATTGCCTACGGAACCTTGCGCTTTAGCAGCGCTACCTGGCCCGTTCCTGACTTTGTCTTTTCTACCGCACCCTTTGGCGTGGAACACCGGCCCCTGATTTTTGTGACCATTATGTCATTCCTGCTCATTATCAGCTCCGTGACGATGGTTCGGGCGGTACAGGAAGGGCACCGCGAAAACAAACGTGGCGTCGTTTTCTGGATGCTGCTGACTGTTTTGGGAGGTGCGGGCTTCTTGGGCTGTCAGGCCTGGGAATGGACCAATCTGATTGGCAATGAACACATGACCGTAACGCGGAATCCTTTTGGTACCCACGTCGAAAGTGGTGTTTATTTAGGTCCCGACGGAAAGCCATCGGAAGAAACGTTCAACGTCGGAGGTAGCTACCTGATGCACAAAGCAGAACTTAATACATCCTTGTCGGATGAAGAAGTAGTAGCAGGCTTCTCTGGTCATGATGACGAAGGGCACGGCGGTCATGCGGTCAATGCCTACGATAAGGATTACGGCTTTATGTATGTAGATGAGGAAGGATTCATTCACCGCAAGTTTGTGGTAGAGGAGGGTGAAAAACCCGGTTCTGTGCAGATGGAGTTGTTCGGTCCGGTAGCCTTTGGTGCCCTGTTCTTCTTTATTACCGGTTTCCATGGTTTTCACGTACTGTCGGGCGTTGCCTTCCTACTCATCATTTTGATTAATTCAGCCAGTGGCATTTATGCCGAGCGTAAGAATGGTTACGAAATGGTTGAAAAAATTGGTCTTTATTGGCACTTTGTGGATTTGGTATGGGTATTTGTCTTCCTGGTTTTTTACCTGCTGTAATTCATCAATTGTCTGCCTTTTTATTGAACTAAGAAAAAGTTTAGAAAATGTCTACTCATAAAACGTACGAAGAGTCCATCCGCAGTGTATACAAAGGACTGGCGTTGCTAGCGGTGGTAACTCTTTTCGAGGTATTTCTTTCTCTTTTTGGCAAAGGCTACATGGGCGTTGATGTTCATGAATACACCTGGGTTTTAGCGATTATCGCTATTGGCCTTATTGTACTTTCCTTGTACAAAGCCTACTTTATCATCTACGAATTCATGCACATGGGTTACGAGGTCAAAGGTTTGGCGATGAGTGTACTCTTGCCGGTCCTGTTACTGGTTTGGGCATTAATTGCCTTTTTTCAGGAAGGGAACAGTTGGAAAGAACGCCGCGAAGATGTTAAGATGCGTCAGGAGGCCAAACCAACGGGCCCTGCTCAGCAACAGGGGATGTTGTTGCCGGAAGACGTTTACTTGCTGCAGCTGAGTTAGGCCGCAATTCTTTTGTCTTGAGCGCATAAAATGAGTGGCTTCCGTTTTCGGAAATACAAATACCGCAAGTCATCCCGAATTAGTCGGGGACCTGCGGCGTTTGTAGTCAGTTGTATTGTCATTTATTTGTGATGTTTCCCAATAATTTAAACCATTCTCCGAAGTCTTTATTTAATATATTATGATGACAGAGCAGCAAGCGCCCCGTAGAGTAGGGCGTTTTCTTTCCGCTATCGCTTTATTGGTGATGTTGGTGGGATTGCCCTTAGGGAGTTATATCTACCTTAAGAAAGGGTACGATTACCAAAAAGCGGCTCTGGCAGATCTGCGCAAAACCCATCAGTTGGTTATGCCTGAACAGTTGCAGCGGGTAGCAGGGGTTTCACCCGCCCAGGACCTATCGGGCGTGATGCACATCATTGGCTTGCTGCCCGAGTCGGCCAACCGCAATTACCCAGCCTACGGCGAGGTATTGCAACAACTATACGAACAATTCGACCTGCCTGCCAACATCAGTTTCTGGACGGTATTCGAAAACCAGGACAGCAATTTCATCGCGAATTATGCCCAGCATTACGAGCTGGAAAAAGATACCGCCCAGTTGATCTACTGGACCGCCACTACACCTGATTTTTCCGGTTTTATCGCTGGACTGGGATTGAACGAAGAAGAGTTGCAACAACTTCCGCAAGGGCTATTCGTGCTGGTCGATGATTCCCGTTACATTCGGCGGGCTTACCCGGTATTGGATCGGTCTGCTATTCAACACTTGGTAGAACGCATTGCGATCCTCTTACCTGAACGCAGTAAACCAGCGCCTGAACTCCGCCGCGAAGTAGAAAAATAGGGGGGTAAATTGCCTGAAAATCACAAATACAAGGACTTATGAATAATGATGTACTCGCCACGGAAAAGCGGTTGAAAATTTTTATCTGGATCGTAACAGCCGCAGTAGTTGCGCTGGTCGTATTGATGCGGGAAGTGAAAATCCCCTTACCTGATGGGGTTAGTTTTTCGGGCCTTCCTCCCTTTTATTCGCTGCTCAATGCCCTGGCTGGCGTGGCGCTTTTGCTTTCCTTGTTTTTTATTAAAACCAAGAATGTGGCGGCACACCGCGCCATGAACCTTACCGCTCTGGGGATGTCAGCCTTGTTTCTGATCTGCTACGTACTGTATCATTTCACTAGCCCCGAAACGATCTTTGGTGACACCAATGGCAATGGCAAACTCGACGCCGCCGAAGCGGCGTTGGTAGCCGGGGTGCGCCCGTATTATTTGCTGCTACTGCTGAGTCATATTGTCCTGGCTGCGGGTAGCCTGCCTTTTATTCTGCTGACCTTTATCAAAGCTTATACGGGCCAGTTTGCTGCTCACCGTAAAATGGCACGCTGGGTCTGGCCCGTCTGGTTCTACGTATGTGTGACGGGTCCTGTTTGTTACTGGATGCTTAAGCCTTATTATCAATAATTTGGGCTTGCACTTCACTCGAGCGAATAGGTGAGTTTCCAAACCTCCGAGCGGGTGAGGTCACGTAATTTTGCGACTTCCTGGTAGGCGACCATGGCGTTTCCACCGGGGTGAATTTTTTGCCAGGTTTCGGGTGGTACCGGGGTAAGCATCCGCTCCAAACTGCCGTAATTGTCAATGGTCATGTAGTTGCCACCAAATTCAGAACCAAAAGGCAAGATGCGGTTCAGCAGGTTCCAACTGAGCAGGATACCCGCTTCTTTGCGGGCCATGTGGAAGGGTTTGAACATTTCGATTTCCATCTCCACATAGTCCATAAAATTGGTTTCGGGTACCGTCATGTAATTCACCACCAAGAGGTCCATATTGTCCGGTTTCCCGGTGGTCAGCCCATCCACCATGACGAAGGTTTGAGAACCTTCAAAAGTCATGGCCGCTTCGAAGCGTTTTCCCATCGACATGAGATCGGCACCAGGGAAGGCCACGGCAGCTGCTTCCATCATACCTTCCTCCAGAAGAAACATGTTCAAACTGGCTATGTCGGGATGGACCACGACCTCGCGATAGTCGCAATCGCAATCTTCGCCATTGGGTGAAACGACGCGATACACCATCCAATCCATTATTTTACCGGTTTTTTGGAGGTGGGTCATGAAGGGGATCCAGATTTCTTTGGCTATCGCGTTCATATCCTGGTTCTTGGATTTGAAGCAGCCAATCGAAATGTAGGCAGGAGTAGCGTTGTCCTGAGCTGCCAACTGCTGGGTAAAGATAAAGGTGAATAGTAAGGCAAGGATTCCTGCTATCCGTAGACTGGACAGCCATGCGTAAGTTCTCATAGGTGGTAAAGATTGCGCTCCGCAGAGCCGGTTCTAGATTTGACAAAGGTCAGGGATTCTGAACCTGAACGCAAGTAGTTGCGGGCAAAGACTTGCACAAACTTTAACAAAAAGGGAGGCAACACGCAAAAAAAAGCAGGGCCTTGGTGCCCCGATCTATCCCTTTGAAGGGCCAGTTGATCCCGGATGAGGCTTTATCATCACTCGATTGTAATAATTGGCTAAAGAATGGGATATCCTTGACCTTTACTGGCCTGGAATTGTTTCAATAGAATAAAGCTTTTGAATTTTTTTTACCTTTGTTATCACCCTCCATCATCGGCCTACCAGCAGGTCATTAAAGCATAAGTTGTCATGGCAAAGCTTAAATTTTATCTCCCGGTTATTTTGATTTTGGTGTTGCTCATCTGCCTGCCAACGCTGGCCGAGGCACAGTGTCCCATGTGCCGGATGACCGCAGAAAGCAACCTGGCCAATGGCGGCACGGAAGGACAGGGCCTCAACAGAGGGATCCTTTACATGTTAGCTACCCCTTATTTGTTTATTGGCTTACTCGCCTACTTGTGGTGGCGCAATCGGAAAAAAGAAGGCGAACTGGAAATGGATGCAGAGTAGCCGGTCAGCTTATTCCGGATTTCCTTTTCGGTAACGCTTTTGGTTGTCCTGGAAAGTAGATAGGGCAAGCACAAGCCAGCCGGCAATAAAGCACAAGCCACCGATGGGTGTTATTGGCCCAATCAGGCTGGTGGGAAGGGTAAGTAAGTCTGAAAAAGTGAGTAGATACAAGGACCCGCAAAAAAGTACAATTCCACTAAAAAACAACCACGCAGCCCAAGGCATCAGGCTGGTTTTGCGAAAATACAAGAGAATGCCGACGAGCAAGATGCCCAGTGCGTGGTAGATCTGATAGCGGGTGCCGATTTCGAAGATTTTTAACTTATCAGCGGTAATGATCTGTTGCAGTTGGTGTGATCCAAAGGCACCAAATATTACCGCTAGTGCCATCAAGACAGCACCAATACGTAAAAAATTTTTGCGCATGTGATGTAAATTAAATTCGGATGTTTTATTGGGACCTTTAGGGATCTTTCCGAGCGGGTAAGTTTTTGAAGAAAAAGTACGTATTCAGATAATCCATTTAATTGAGCGTAAATATCTTAAATTATCGGCAAATAAAGTAATCTTACCAGATAAAGACGTCTGTCATCATTCTAAGTAACATCTTGCCATTGTTTACCCGTAGAAAATTATTTTGGTTATTGATTGGTCTTGGACTCGGCGCGATGGTCTATTGCTGGCTGTTGCGATCCGAATACCGGTTGCCGTTTGATCGGGTCATTCCGTTCTCCGCAGTTTCTGAATCAGCCAGTTTACTGATCCGCTTGCCGCAACTGGCGCCGGATTCCACTGCTTTAACTACGGGACAACCCTGGGATTTGGATGTTGCGGTAGTCGGAAAATTTCTGGATACGATCGGATTGAGGCAGGCTGTAGACTGGGAGGATTGGTGGCTGTTGCCGCAAATGGGTAAAGATGTCGCCGAATTGACTTACACATTTATTGGGAGTTCCAGTAGTGGATTATCAACCGCCTGGCAGCCGGAGCAGTATGGCCCCACGCTCGGTTTTGGCAATGGGGAAATTTATTCGTTTGGCTTAGCCACGGACAATCCCGTTTATTTTGCGCGTTACCAGAATTTATTGGTAATCGGTCGTTACCCTTTTCAGTTGGAAAACGCGTTGTTAGCCATGCAGGGAAAGATAGCTTCCTGGCAGGATGATCCTACTTTTCGGAAAGGCTATAAAAAGAGCAAGGCCTGGGCGCCAGGCGATTATCAACTGATCATCCGGCAAGCTGCTGATGGAGAAGCTTTACCGGCCGGTTGGCTACCGGATCAACAACTTTTTTCCGCCAATTCTGGCACAACCTGGGCCGTCATGAATATTGTTGGCACGGAGGACCAGGCCAGCTTCCAGGCAGTGATTAGTGCTCCCGTCGATTTGGTTTCCAATGGGTCTGCTGCGGCCTGGGATGCCGTACCCGAATTGGTGCGCAGTTGCCAGCCCTTGTGTCTGAAAAATAGTTTACCAGTGGTAAAGGCGGATTGGGAGAACAATATAGCCACCTGGCTGGCACCCGGCGCCTGGGAAATGAACCTGGATATACCTGCCAGCCCTACCCGCCTCCATCCCAGTATTTGGGTTTTACCGATTGGAGACAGTACTGCTTACCAGGCCTTTCGCCAGGCTATTGGCCGCAACGCGCTGTTGTTGGATCGGGTGAATTACCAATTTTTTGAACTGCAGCAATTTCGGGAGGCGGGTTCCCTGATGGCGCTGAGTGATCGCCGGGTTTGGCAACCTTGGGTGTGTGAAATTCCAGGTGCGCTGGTCGTCAGCATTTTTCGGGAAGATATGGAGCGCTACCTGGACTATTTTCTGAGTAGTGGCAGCTTGCCGACGCAGGAACATTTTCTGCGGTTGCGCACGGCTCTTCCGCTGGATCGACAAAGTGATATTCAGGGGTTTTCTTGTTGGAATCCAGCACCAAATGCTGCCGCCAATCTGTTGCAGCTGCTGTTTCCGGCAGCGGCCTGGCGTACCGCTGGTTGCCTGTTGTATCAGGCGCAATCCATGGGTGATCATTGGTGGCAACTGCAAGGTGTTGTGCAGCCCGCACCAGCCCGACAAACGGCAATTATTCGCTGGACACTCGCGCTGCCTACCGCGGAACAGGTTCAACTTCTTCCGGTGCGCGGACACGAATCTCCTACATTGATTGGTGCTTTAGCACAGGATGACCAGGGGAGGATCTGGGCCTTGGATTTAGATGGCCGTATTCGCTGGACGGCCGAGGGGTATCCGCCACTTTATGGTCCGGTATGGCAGATAGGTGGCGATGCGCAGTCTGAGGAGCGTTGGCTGGCAACCTCCCGTAAGGCGCTCCACGTTTGGAACGAAAACGGCGAATCGCTTTCGCCAGCCGTATTAGCGGATTGTGCACCCGTGTCCGGCCTTACCTTGTTTCCTTATTCCCTGGTCAATAACGAAGTGGTAAGTTTCGCTACTGCTGCCGGAAAACTTTTTTTGGTGGAAATAGATGGCAATCCCTTGCCCGGCTGGCCCGTAGCATTAGGTGCCGGCGGCGGAGCCGTACAGTCGGTACAACACCTGCAATTGTCAGCAGCGGATTTATTGGTTGTTAGTGAAAAAACCAAGGGCTGGCAGGTGTTTGACCGGCAAGGGAAATTGTCCTTTCAGCTTCCTGCTCCGGCCAGTAATTACGTAGGGTCGCCAGGCTGGTTGTTGCAGGGGGAGCAACCTGCCGATTTTCAACTGGTATTGGCGGAGCCAGGAGGCCGGGTAGCGGTTTGGGGTCGGGACGGTAAGGCCCGTCCTGTTTCCTTAGGGCGGGGGCCGATTGATCATTTTGCTTACCTGTCCATCTGGGGGGATGATCGCGGTGATTTTGTAGCCCAACGCGGTACGCTGGTTCATCTTTTTGGCTACCAGGGACAGCAATTGAAGGAGCGGTGGCAGTACCAATTGCCACTCCAGCCTGATACACTCATAGCTGCAGCTCCCCTGGGCGTAATAGCCATGCAAGCGCAGGAAAAGAAAATCTGGCTGCTCGACGGGAATGGTCAGCTTTTTCCGGGTTGCCCGTTAGCAGGAGAGAAGGCTGCCTACCTGATCGGAACCGCTGCTACGGGTTATCAGTTGTTGACCCAACTCGACAATACGTTGTATTGCTATGATTTAATAATGGTGGAAAAATAGAACCATGACCATTCTTCTTGTATCCGCAACACCCTACGAAATTGCGCCCTTATTAGCCACCTGGCGACAAGCCGGGAAAGAAAAAGAGCCGCTCGTTTTTCACTGGCCCACGCTGACGGTGGAAGTGCTCATTTCCGGGGTGGGTTTACCGCTTGCGGCTTGTGCCCTGGGCTTCCGGTTGGGGCAGAACAAGTACGATTGGCTCCTCCAGGCCGGCGTAGCCGGCGCACTTGATCGCCAGTTGGAACTGGGCCAGGTGGTAGAGGTCGTTTCCGAGTGTTTTGCCGATCTGGGCGTCGAAGAAGCAGATGGCCGATTTGCCAGCGTAATGGACATGGGGCTGGTAGACGGGAATGTCCCTCCCTTTCACCAGGGGCGCATTTGGAACCAGCCGGAAGTAGCGCGGGCATTCTTGCCCCAGGTACACGGCATCAGTGTGAATAAGGTGCACGGCGAGGATGCCAGTATTGCCCAATTGCGCCAACAATATCCTTTCGCGCAGGTGGAGACGATGGAAGGAGCTGCTTTCTTCCTGGCGGCTACGACCAGTCAGACGCCTTTTTTGCAAATTCGGGCGATTAGCAATTACGTCGAACGCCGCCAGCGAGAAAACTGGCGACTCCACGAAGCCATTGCCACCCTCAATACAACCTTGTCGGAGCTATTGGGCGCTATGGGAGCCGTTTAATTAGTGGAGTGAAAAGCGCTGCTCGTAGCTTAGTGCTCAAATACTTATACGTACGAACGATCATTTGTTTTTTTTTGTTTTATCTGGAATTACTTGTGGAAACTAGATTTATTCTCTACGTTTGTTTCGTTCTAATCAAACAATAACAAAGATGTCTTCTAGCAATAGCTTTTACTATTTTGGTTGCTGTTTTTATGCCACGGCATAAAGGAACTACCGTTATTGCTTCAAGAATCAGAAAATAAAGTGATAAAAGGTGGTTCCGCAAGAGCGGGACCATTTTTATTTTAAGCTTATGCCAAATCATACCACCACCGGGCGCTATTATTTTTTTAGCAACTATTTCTTTTACGTAAAAACGTAGAGGGTATTTGGGTATGACTAATTTTAATCATAACTAAATGTCCCGTCACCACGGGACATTTTTGTTTTAATACCGAACTTATGCAGACGACTATTGGTGCCCCGCTGGCGCTGGCAAACAAGGAAACTACGGGCTTACTGCGGGTAGGCATTCAAGGCTACGCCGGTGCCTTTCACGAGATCGCGGCCCGCCAGTTTTTTGCGAACCGCGACCTGGAAATAGTACCCGCCCACACTTTTGCGGAGCTCATCGCCGCTATTGAACGGGGTGAAACCACCGATGCGGGGCTCATGGCCATTGAAAACACCCTGGCTGGCAGCCTGATGGCCAATTACCGGCTGTTACTGGAGAGCAAGGTCCAGATCACGGGCGAGGTTTTCCTGCGGATTGAGCAAAACCTGCTGACCCTGCCGGGGGTACGGATCGAGGACCTCAAAGAAGTGCATTCGCACCCCGTTGCCATTGAACAGTGCCGCCAATTTTTTTTCCAATACCCGCATATCCACCTGGTAGAAACCGTCGATACCGCGCTCAGCGCCCGCGAGGTAATGGAGAACCAATGGCAGCACATTGGAGCCATCGCTTCGAGCCAGGCCGCTGGTTTATACGGATTGGACATCCTGGCGGCTGGTATCGAAACTAATAAGCAGAACCATACCCGCTTTTTGGTCCTGGAACAATCGGGTGATCACATACTGGAACAGGACGATTCCAATAAAATTTCCCTGAGTTTTACGGTGGATCACGAAGTGGGTAGCCTTTATCAAACCCTGGCCGTATTGGCCGCTTATCAGGTGAATTTAACCAAGATCCAATCGGCACCCATCATTGGCCGGCCCTGGGAATACCGCTTCTTTGTCGACTTTGTTGTGCAGGGCGACCGAACCTGGCAGCAGGCTATTGATGCCATCCGGCCCATTACGCGGGAATTGTACCTCATGGGCGCTTATCCGGAAGGAGAGAAGCAAGAGGTGTAACCCCATCAGCAAGGAAATAACGCGAATGTTTGGTACTTAAAATGGAAACAACAATGACAACGACGAGCAAACCGATGGCAACGATGATCTCACCGGCGCAACGCCTGGGACAGGTAGAAGAATACTATTTTTCCCGCAAGCTGAGGGAGATTGCTGAGTTGCGGGCAGCGGGAAAAGACATTATCAATTTAGGGATTGGCAGCCCTGATCTGGCTCCTCATCCGTCGGTTATCAGGACGCTTCAGGAAGCCAGTGGCCACCAGCAGAACCACAATTACCAGTCTTATCAAGGATTGCCGGAATTGCGGCAGGCCTTCGCCGACTGGTACGATCGTTATTTTCAGGTGGCGTTGAATCCTGCCAATGAGATCCTTCCGCTGATGGGCTCCAAGGAAGGCATCATGCACATCAGCATGGCTTTTCTCAATGCCGGGGATGAGGTCCTGGTACCCAATCCGGGCTACCCCACTTACCGTTCGGCTACGGAGCTGGCTGGTGGTAAGGTACGTGAATACGAGCTGGCTGCCGATAAGAACTGGTTTCCAGACCTGAACATGCTGGCCCAACAGGATCTCAGCAAGGTCAAGCTGATGTGGGTCAACTACCCGCATATGCCTACGGGTACCGCGGCTCGCCTGGACTTCTTTCAAGATTTGGTGTCTTTTGCGCAGACCCACGGTATTTTAGTGGTCAATGACAACCCCTACGCCTTCATCCTCAACGATGAGCCGCTGAGCATCCTGGCTGTGCCGGGGGCCAAAGCGGTTGCCCTGGAGCTGAACTCCCTGAGCAAGGCCCACAACATGGCGGGCTGGCGGGTGGGTATGTTGGCAGGCGATGCCGCTTGTTTACAAACGGTACTGCGCTTCAAGAGCAACATGGATTCCGGCATGTTCAAACCGTTGCAATTGGCCGCCATCACGGCCCTGGCACTTCCGCCGGAGTGGTACCAGGAACAAAACGCCATTTATCGGCAACGCCGACTCAAGGCCGTAGAAATACTCCAGGATTTGGGTTGCCAGATCAATGCCCGTCAGGTGGGCATGTTCGTTTGGGCTGCCGTACCCGACACGTACGAAGATGGCTACGCCCTGACGGATGAGATACTCGCTCGTTCCGGGGTTTTCCTGACGCCAGGTGGCATATTTGGCCACGCCGGCAATCCGTATGTCCGCATTGCCTTGTGTAGTCCGGTGGAGGTGCTGGAAGAAGCCCGGCAGCGGATCAAAGCGGGTTTGTTAGCCGCAGTTTAAAGGTGTTTTATTAACGGTTAAAATTTAATCCTTGTGACAATAACGATAGTAGGCGTAGGCTTAATTGGCGGTTCGCTGGCCATCACGCTGAAAGAAAACGGTTTCGCTCATCACATTATCGGTGTGGATGCCAGCCAGGACAACCTGGACAAGGCGATCCGGCGACGGATCATCGATGTGGATCTGGATATGGCCAGTGCGGTAGCGCAATCGGACCTGATCATTCTGGCCATTCCGGTAGATGCCATGTTGCGGGTTTTACCCGAAGTGTTGGACCAGCTAGACCAGCAGGTGGTCATGGATGTGGGATCCACCAAATTGCAGTTGTTGGCAGCGGTAAAAGACCACCCCAAACGCGGCCGCCTGGTAGCTACCCACCCCATGGCCGGAACAGAATACAGTGGCCCCGAAGCTGCTGTCCCGAACCTTTACGATGGCAAATGCACGGTCTTGTGCGATGTGGAAGACAGTGACGAGGATGCCCTGGCACTCGTTAGTGCCCTGTACGAAAGTATCCCCATGCGCATGGTCAACTACCACAGCACCGAGCACGATGTGCATACCGCCTACGTGTCGCATATTTCCCACATCAGCTCTTTTGCGTTGGCCCTGACGGTACTGGAAAAAGAACGCAACGAGAACCGGATTTTTCAGTTGGCCGGGGGGGGCTTCAGCAGCACGGTTCGCCTGGCCAAAAGTTCGCCGGATATGTGGATTCCGATTTTTCGCCAAAACCGGGACAATGTCCTGGACGTCCTGGATGAACACATCCAACAGTTGGCCCACTTTCGGAGTTTGTTGATCAAAAAGGACTTCGCTGCTTTCTACCAGAAAATTGAAGCCGCTAATCAAATCAGAAAAATAATTTCATAAAGACAAATTAATAGACCATGCAATTTGAACCGATCAAGAAAGACTTCAAGCGTCCCTACATCATTGCCGGGCCTTGCAGCGCAGAAACCGAAGGACAGGTAATGGCTACGGCCCGCGCGTTGGCCGAGCAAAATATTGACCTGTTTCGTGCCGGCATTTGGAAACCACGTACCCGCCCGGGTGCATTCGAAGGCGTGGGCAAGGAAGGTCTCGGTTGGCTGAAACGCGTGAAGGAAGAAACCGGCCTGAAAGTGACCACCGAAGTAGCCAAAGCCGAACACGTTTACGAAGCCCTGAAATACGGGGTTGATGTACTGTGGCTGGGTGCCCGGACCACCGTCAACCCTTTCTCCGTACAGGAAATCGCCGACGCTATTAGTGGTATGGATATTCCGGTACTGATCAAGAATCCCATCAATCCGGACTTGCAGTTGTGGATTGGCGCCATCGAGCGGATTTACAAAGCAGGGGTAACCAAAATAGGGGTCATCCACCGCGGGTTTTCTTTCCACGGGGAGACCAAATACCGGAATGTTCCGCGTTGGCAATTGGCCATTGATCTCAAGCGCCAGTTTCCGGATCTGATGATGATCTGTGACAACAGCCACATTTGTGGTCGTCGGGATTTGCTGCAGGCCGTAGCGCAGGAAGCGATGGACCTCAACTATGATGGTATCATGACCGAAGTTCACCCCCGTCCCGACGAGGCCTGGAGTGACGCAGCCCAGCAGATTACGCCAGCCGTTTTCAAAGAATTGGTGGCCAGCCTGGTGCTGCGACAGGAAACCACCGATGACGCCGTGTATCTCGCTCATATTGACGATCTGCGCCAACAAATAGACGAACTGGATGATGAACTGATGAAATTGCTCGGGCGCCGGATGCAGGCTTCCGAACAGATTGGCGAATACAAAAAGCGCAACAATATTGCCATTCTGCAAACCACCCGTTGGAATGAAATCCTGGATCAAATGATGGTGAAAGCCAGCGTGCTGGGGCTCAGTGAAAACTTTGTCAATACCCTCCTGCGTGCTATTCACCAGGAATCGATTGACCACCAGGAAAAGGTGATGAACCAGGAACGGGTTTAGCTAAGCCAGGCCCCGGTGGGGGAGCGGATCGTGCTGCAGCCGGGGAAAGGGACTTGCTAAGTAGAAAAAAGGTCGGACGGTAGCGTCGGGCCTTTTTTTTTGTGTCAGGGCCAGGCGGTTTTAGTAAGGTTAAAGTATTTTATTAGATTAGTCTAATTTTTTATATTTGCATAATAAAATTATAATTTAGATGAAGCTAATAAATATATTGCTACTACATCACCACCACCGGCTGGCCTTGCTGGCTCTGCTGATAAGCCCCGGCATTTGTGCCCAAACAGGATCTGTTCAAGGGCAGGTTAAGGTAAATAACCAACCCGTCGAATTTTCTACCGTCTTGCTTACCGAGGCCTCTTCCGGCATCACTACCGATGCCCAGGGGCGTTTTCAGTTTAAAGAAGTACCATTTGGTACTTATGAAATCAAAGCATCCTACTTAGGTTATGAGCACCAGCTTAAATTAGTAAAAACAGGGATAGTAATTTTATTTATGGCCCCTCTTTTCCCCGAACGTTTTTTATTGGTCTGAAAATGAGGTCATCGTAATTTCGTAGGCCTACAAAACCAGTTCTCTTGTTCTAAATGACTTCCGGGGATGGCCTACAAACCATATTTGTCATATCTTGCAATTTAATCACAGCTAATTGTTAAAAAAATCCCAACTAAAAAGATTAATCATGAAACAACTTCTTTTGGTGTTCAGCTTCTTTTTGCCGGGGCTGGTGATGGCTCAGTTTTCTAAAATGGAAAAAAGCGATATCAGCATCATTGTGACCGACGGCACTTACGATTCTACCCAGAGCCCGCAACGCCCACCGGGTAATGCCAAATACCAGGATCCCATCCGGTCGCTGGGTATGGTCGACGCCATTCAGGCCGGGGCATTTACGGTGCAACCTAAATACGGGAAAATAGGTTTCCTGCTGGTTTTTTGCGTCAACGACTCGGTGGGGGGCAAACAGGGAACCCTGGAAATGAGTGGCAACACGTACTACGGTATCTACCGACTCATTCGTCAGAAGATCAGCCTGGATGAACCCGTCCCGGAAGGTATGACCAGCTACCGGTTGAAGGGAACCGTGTTTTTTATCGGTATCTCGTAGTCGTTAAGTAGGTGGATTTGTTTTTGTCCTGATTGGACCAAGCCTGCTACCGAGCGGTATACCCGGTGCATTTCATTCACCTAACATATGCCAACACCACTGCTGTTCGTTTATGGTTCGCTACTGAGTGAAGTTCCTTCCGGAATGAGCCGATTTTTGGGTACCCATTCCCAAGGGTTTTTTCCTGCCTTTCTTCCGGGAATCCTGTATGACTTAGGTTATTACCCAGGGTTCGTATTCCAGCAGGAGGCCCCCGGAATGGTTTACGGCGAAATTCACCATTTGCGAGATCCTACCCGGGTATTGGCCGAGTTGGATGCTTACGAATGCCTGGACGATGACGTTCCGGAATACCAGCGGTTGTTGCTGCCGGTTGAAACAAGCCCAACGCCTGTTTGGGCTTACGTATACGTACAGCCGGCAGCGCATTTGCCGGAGATTGTTGGTGGCGATTACCGAACGTTTTTTCAAAACAAGGAAGCACACCTTAATTTTATTAAGCAAGGCAGAAATGGTTAAACAACAGCTGTTCGTAGGAATGAGTGTGCTGGTCTTTTGCTGTAGCTGGGGGTGTAAGTCGGTATCCCGGGAGAGCCATGCGTATACCAATGCGTTGATCAATCAGAGCAGCCCCTATCTTTTGCAACATGCGCACAACCCGGTGAATTGGTATCCCTGGGGTGAGGAAGCGCTGGCCAGGGCACAGGCCGAAGACAAGCTGCTCCTCATCAGTATTGGGTACGCCGCCTGCCACTGGTGTCACGTGATGGAGCACGAAAGTTTTGAGGATACCCTGGTCGCGCGGGTGATGAATGATAATTTTGTAGCCATCAAAGTAGACCGGGAAGAACGCCCGGATGTGGATGATGTTTACATGACCGCCTGCCAGCTGGCTTCCGACGGCAGTTGTGGCTGGCCGCTCAATGCCATTGCCCTGCCCGACGGCCGTCCCATTTGGGCAGGCACCTACTTTCCTCGTCGCCAGTGGCTGGAGGTACTCCAGTATTTTATCCAGGAGAAGGCAGACAAAGGGCCACAAATGGTCAAATACGCAGAACAGCTGACGCAGACCATCCACGCACTGGGGCAGCTGCCGTCAGCTGCTGAGGGGTATGTTTTTTCGGCAGCAACCACCGATCGCTTCGCCCAACAGCTACTCCAGGGGCTGGATCACCAGCAAGGTGGTAGAAAGGGGGCGCCCAAATTTCCCATGCCCGATAATATGCAGTGGCTGCAGGCCTACGCCTTCTACACGGGTAACCAGGAAGCCCGGCAAGTATGGGAAACCACGCTCGACCACCTGGCGGCCGGCGGCATTTATGATCACCTGGGCGGCGGCTTTGCGCGCTATTCGACGGACGCCGACTGGTTGGTGCCTCATTTCGAAAAAATGAGCTATGACAATAGCCAACTGGTAAGTCTGTTTTCAGCTGCCTACGCCCAGACGGGGAAGGAGCGCTACCGGGAAGTCGTGAAGCAAACCCTGGACTTCGTGAAACGGGAGCTGACCTCGTCAACCGGCTGCTTCTATTCCAGTCTGGATGCCGACAGCGATGGCGAGGAAGGTAAATTTTACGTGTGGCGCGCGGAAGAACTGGACAGCTTGCTTTCGCCAGCCGAAGCCCAGTTGGTCAGTCAGTATTACGGAGTGACCAAGGCCGGCAACTGGGAGCAAGGGAAAAATATCCTGCATACTTCGTTGGCACCAGGTTCAACACCCACCGAAATACTGGCTGCCGTGCCCACGGGGCCGGCGTTGTTGGCCAGCGCCCAGGCTAAACTTTTTGCGGCACGTAGCCAGCGGGTTCGCCCGGGGCTCGACGACAAAATGCTCACGGCCTGGAATGCCCTCATGATCAAAGGCTATGCCGACGCAGCAGCGGCACTGCGGGAGCCTTCGTACCTGAACCAGGCCATTGCTGCCGCCAATGCCCTCTTCGGGCAGGCCCTCCAGGCCGATGGCCGCCTGTGGCGGAATACCCACCAGGGAAAGTCTTCGATTAATGCGTTCCTCGACGATTATGCCTTTGCGGCGCAGGCTTGTTTGCGACTCTACGAACTCACTTTTGATGAGCATTGGTTGGAACAGGCACAACTATTGGCCGATTACGCCAGGGCGCATTTTTCCAACCCCAACAGTGACCTCCTGTTCTACACCGCTGATCTCGACCCACCCCTGGTGAGTCGGCGAACGGAGATTCAGGACAATGTCATTGCCGGTTCCAATTCGGCCATGGCCGAAGTGTTTTGGCAACTGGGTATCTATCTGGACCGGGAAGATTACACGACTAAAAGTGAACGGATGCTCGCAACCGTACTCAACGGAACAGACGTACTGCGAAATCCCAGCTTTTTTGCCAATTGGGGGCAACTGCTTTTGCGGCAGGTGTATCCACCTTACGAAGTAGCCATTGTGGGAGCAGATTGGCCGCGCGTTAGTCCCGAACTTCAGGCCCGGTACCTACCCCATGCGCTATTTCTGGGCGGAACTACCGAGGGTTCGCTGGCTTTATTGGAAAACAAGTTGGTTGCAGAAGAAACCTATATTTATGTTTGCCGGAATAAGGTTTGTAAATTGCCCGTGAAAACGGCGCAGGCGGCGTTGGATTTGCTTAAATAAATACAGGACGAAGCACGTATGAAGTTTGGAAAACTTACCGATATCGCGGGAGTTGATTTTTCGTTACCACCTGACCCCTTGACCAATGCCCAGGTGTTGGAGCGGCGACGGCGTTCCGGTAGGGGAGAAGGCCTTGCGCTTCACGTGGGTTGTACGGGTTGGGGTATGCCAGCGTGGGTAGGTAGCTGGTATCCTGCGGGAACAAAAAGCAAAGACTTCCTCTCCAGGTATGGTCAGCAGTTCAATACCATCGAACTCAATACCACCCATTACCGCATTCCAGATCGGACGATGGTCGAGAACTGGTGCACTTCCGTGCCCGCGGGTTTTCGTTTCTGCCCTAAATTGCCCCAAAAGATCAGCCACGATCGGAATTTGGGACTCGCTGGCGAGCACCTGCCGCTATTTTGGGAAGCGCTCCGCTATTTTGGCAACCAACTCGGCGCTTGTTTCCTGCAATTACCACCCTATTTTGGTGCCGATCAGCAACCGTTGCTCGAGCAATTTTTGCACCATTGGCCATCCGCTTATCCATTAGCGGTAGAGTTTCGCCACGAAAGTTGGTTTGCCGCTGCGGAGCAAGTGAACCAGTGGACGGACCTGCTGGCTAAATACGCCGTCGCAGCGGTCATCACCGATGTGGCCGGGCGCAGAGATGTTGTCCATGCCCAGCTGACCGCTGATTTTGCGATGATCCGGTTCGTTGGCAATGGCCTCCATCCGTCGGACTACCAACGAATTGATGCCTGGTGTGCCCGCCTGGAACAATGGCAAAATGAAGGGTTGGCCAAAGCCTATTTTTTTCCGCATGAACCAGACAACCTACTGGCCCCCGATTTGGTGCACTACCTGGCCGGACAATGGAATGTAGGTGCTGAACACAAGATTATCCAACCCGTTCACTATGCGAATACCCCGCAGGGTGGCGAGCAGATTTCACTTTTTTAGCTATGGATTATTTAGAAAAGAAAATGCCGTACATTGCCCGGGACATCAGCTGGTTGTCTTTCAATTACCGGGTGCTGCAGGAAGCCAAAGACCCGGCGGTCCCCCTGTTTGAGCGGATTAAGTTTTTGGCAATCTATAGCTCTAATCTGGATGAATTTTTTCGGGTGCGGATGGCCAACCACCGCAACCTGATCCGAATTGGCAAGAAAACCCAGCGTGAACTGCACATCAGCCCTCGCCAGGCGGTGCGGGCCATCCAACGGATTGTCAACGAACAGCAAGAGGAATTTGCTCAAATTTTCGAGGAAAAAATTATCCCCGAATTGCGGCGGCATAAAATATTCATCAAACGCCGACTCGATCTCAATGAAGAGGAGCGGGAGTTTGTGGAGAGCTATTTTCACGACCACATGCTGCCCTTCGTGCAACCCGTTTTGTTGGTCAAGAATAAAATTCGCCCTTTTCTCAACAATGCCCAGTTGTACCTTTCTATCCTGTTGCAACCACTGGGCTCGCCGAATGCCCCCAATGAGTATGCCCTGGTAAAAATCCCTTCCGATCACTTGCCGCGGTTCATTTTGTTGCCTGGCCCACCGGATGAACACAACCTGATCATCCTCGACGACATTGTTCGCAACAGTGTGAGTTGGATGTTTCCGGGTTACGAAATCCTGGATACCTTTTCGTTAAAACTGACCCGGGACGCGGAACTGTATATTGATGATGAGTTTTCTGGTGACCTGATCGGGAAGATCAAAAGCAGCCTGGTAAAACGACAGGTCGGGCCTGCCTCGCGCTTCGTGTACGACGCGGAAATTCCCGCCGATTTTCTGGAATTCCTGAAAGACGTTTTCAATTTAGAGAAGTACGACACCCTCAAGGAAGGCCGCTACCACAACAACTTTGATTTTTTCCAGTTTCCGGATTTTGGGATGTCTCACCTGAAAAACCCGGAATTGGTTCCTTTGGCCTATAAACCACTGGAAGAAGCACCCGACTTTTTTGCGGCGTTGCGGGAACGGGATCACATGATCCACGTACCCTATGAGCGCTATGATTCTGCCCTGCGGTTCTTTGAAGCAGCGGCCAATGATCCAAATGTCACGCACATTAAGATCGTACAGTACCGGGTAGCCAAGAAGTCGCGCATTATGCAGGCACTGATTCGGGCGGTAGAAGCGGGTAAACAGGTGTCGGTGTTTATTGAAGTGAAGGCGCGTTTCGACGAGGAAGCCAACCTCCGGTGGGGCGAAAAGCTGGAGCAGGCAGGGGTTACGGTACACTACAGTTTTCCCGGCGTTAAGGTGCATTCCAAGCTCGCGTTGGTGCGCCGCATTGATGGCAATGAAGCCAATCTGTACGCCTATTTGGCGACGGGTAATTTCCACGAGGATACGGCCAAGGTGTATGCCGATTTTGGGCTCTTCACCGCCGATCCGCGCCTGGTGAACGAAGTGGCGCGGGTTTTTTCCTACCTGGAAACCGTGAAGCTGCCCGATCAACCTTTCCAACATTTGCTCGTCGGCCAGTTTAACCTCCGGGAGGGGTTGGAAGAAAAAATCAACTACGAAATCAAACAAGCCAAAGCCGGTAAGCCTGCCTGGATGATCCTGAAGATGAACAGCCTCCAGGATTTGCGCATGATCGAAAAACTATACGAAGCCAGTCGGGCCGGTGTGAAGATCCAACTGATCATTCGGGGGATTTGCTGCCTGGTGCCCGGCAAGAAAGGCTGGAGCGAAAACATTAAGGCCATCAGTATTGTCGATCGCTACCTGGAGCACGCGCGGGTGTTCGTTTTTCACCACGGGGGCGAAGACCAGCTCTATTTGTCATCGGCTGATTGGATGGTCCGCAACCTCAGTTACCGGATTGAAACGGCTTTCCCCATCTACGATCCGACCATTAAGGCGGAAATTATGGAAACCCTTCAGGTGCAATTGTCGGATAATGTAAAAGCGCGGGTGTTGAATCAATCCTTGTCGAACACCTACCACCATTCTGGTAGCGACCTGGCAATTCGTTCCCAGGTAGAGATTTACTACACGATCAAACGCCGTTTAGAAGAAGGCGCAAAAAAATATTCGTCTCCAGCGAATTGATAATCAGGTGCTTGTTGCTGATGAGCAAAAGAATCAATTATTTTTTCACAAGAAAGCTTGGAGGAACAAATAAAAGGGTTGTATATTTGCATCGCTTTAGAAATAAAGCATTGGCTGAGCAGCCAGCAGACGCGGATGTAGCTCAGTTGGTAGAGCGCAACCTTGCCAAGGTTGAGGTCGCAGGTTCGAATCTTGTCATCCGCTCGAACACAAGGGGCAGTCATTAACTTGGCTGCCCTTTTGTCGTTTTAATGCCCCTTGAAAGTGTATCTTCGTCGCTGCAATTCACCCACCATGACCAACAAAGAAATCGGAAGTGCCTTTCGCGAACTGGCCCAGTTGATGGAGCTTCACGCCGACAATCCTTTCAAGATCCGTTCTTATCAAAATGCCTATATGACCCTCCGCAAGTTGGACCAACCGGTAGCGGAGCTGGACGAAGCCGCCCTGGCCAATATCAAAGGCATCGGCAAAGCCATTTCCGGGAAGATCATCGAATTGATAGAGAACGGCCAAATGGAGGCCCTGGAGAAATTCCGCAAGATCACCCCACCCGGCGTGCGCGACATGTTGGGCATTGCGGGTTTTGGCCCCAAGAAAGTCCGCCAGGTATGGCAGGAACTCGGGGTGGAAAGTGTCGGCGAATTGCTGTACGCCGTCAACGAAAACCGCTTATTGGAGTTGAAAGGCTTTGGCCTGAAGACCCAGGAGGACCTAAAAGCCAAGCTCGCCTATTTCAAGCTGAGTCAGGGGCAGTTTCTCTATGCTACCGTGGAAGCCAGGGCCATCGCCATTCGGACGCAACTGCAACAGGCGCTTCCACAGGCGCAGGTAGCCTGGACCGGGGCGCTGCGCCGCGCCTGTCCGACCCTGGATAAGTTGGCCCTGTTGGTAGCGGGCGCAACCTCCGCAGCAATAACAGCTGCGTTGAACTTGCCGGCCGAGGTAACCGATGAGGGTATCATCAAAGCAACGACCGAGGAAGAATTTCCCGTCTGGATCTATACCTGCACCCCGGCGGAATGGGGGTCGAGGCAATTCCGCTACACGGCAGCACCCCCTTTTTTGGCGGCTTTTATGGAGCGGTTTCCGGGGGTGGATTTTAAAAATTTAGCCACGGAAGCAGCCGTTTTTTCCCAGGCCAGGCTGCCGGTTCTTCCACCCGAATTGCGGGAAGAGGAGTGGGGCTTGCAGCTGGCAGTAGACAACAAGATTCCCACCCTTATCGATGCCAGTGACGTCAGGGGCGTCATCCACAGCCATACCACTTACAGTGACGGCATCCACAGCCTGGCAGACATGGCCAACTACGCCCGCGAACAGGGTTATGGCTATATTGGGATCACCGACCACAGCAAAGCGGCCTTCTACGCCAACGGGCTGTCGCCCGAGCGGGTACTGGACCAAATGCAGGCGATCGACCAGTTGAATGCTCAGCAGACCGATTTTCGTATTTTCAAAGGCATCGAGAGTGATATCCTGGCTGATGGCTCCCTGGATTACGAAGAAGACCTGCTCCGGCAATTCGACTTCATCATTGCCAGTATCCACTCCAATCTGCGGATGGACGAAGAAAAGGCTACCCAGCGCTTGATCACGGCCATTGAAAACCCCTATACCAGTATCCTGGGGCATCCCACCGGGCGCTTGTTGCTGTCACGGCCTGGTTATCCTATTGATCACCGCAAAGTGATCGATGCCTGCGCAGCCAATCAGGTCGCCATTGAACTGAATGCCAGTCCGTATCGTTTAGATCTGGATTGGACGTGGCTGCCCTACGCCGTGGAGAAAGGCGTCTGGATCAGTATTAATCCCGATGCCCACAGCAAAGCAGGTATTCATGCTATTTATTTCGGTACCTTTGCCGCGCGAAAAGGCGGACTGACGGTTGAAAACTGCCTGAATGCCCGGTCTGCGAGCGCTTTTTATGAGCTCGTGCACAAGTGGTAAAGGTGCGTTTAACGTCCCGTTAACAATTTTTGCCGACTACTTAACAAAGGCATGGAATTCATTCCTTAATTTTGTAGTCAAATAAAAAATTAATCATTTTTCAAACTAAATCATTTAGAAAGATGCTGAAGTATATTCAGACCCTAGTTTGTGTAGCCGTCCTGGCGGCCGTTGCAGTAAGCTGCAAAAGTGGCGATACGGATGTTCGCGACGCTGCTCGTGAAAATTTGGAAAACCAGGCTGTTCAACCAGTAACGACTCCTCAGGATCCTAATGTTCAGGCTCCTGCCGTACCTGCTGGCCCTACGACTACCATGACTTTTGCCGAAACGACTTTCGACTTTGGCACGGTAGCAGAAGGCGAGATGGTATCACACACCTACAAGTTCACCAACACGGGTACCGAAACGTTGGTCCTGAGTGACGCTAAAGGTAGCTGTGGCTGTACCGTTCCCAAGTGGCCACGGGAACCTATTGCTCCTGGTAAGTCTGCTGACATTACCGTAGAGTTCAACTCTAAGAACAAGGCTGGCAAGCGCAACCAGAAGGTTACGATCACTGCTAACACCAACCCGCCACAAAGCTTTATCTACCTGACGGGTGAGGTTACCGGCGACGCTGCTGCTCAAACGCCTGCTATTACGCAATAATTATTTTTTATTGCCAAGAACCATGAGCCATTCTGTTTTCAGGATGGCTCATGTTGTTTTACGAGGGCGGGATGGCGGCTTGTCCGTATTGGCCCGGCAGTAGAACAGGTGGGCAGGCAGCCTTGTATTTCAGTGATTAAAAAAAGAACAACAGACGATGACTGCTACCGGTATCCAGCAACAGCTTAAAAGCTACCTCTCCCTGGTCAAATTCAGCCACACCATTTTTGCGCTGCCTTTTGCGCTGGTTGGGTTCACCCTGGGCGCCCTGGAGTTGGGCTATTGGCCATGGCCGCTGTTGGTGTTGGTGGTGTTGTGTATGGTGTTTGCGCGCAGTGCCGCCATGGCTTTCAATCGCTACCTGGATCGCGACATTGATGGGAAGAATCCAAGGACCCAGGTTCGCGAAATACCGGCAGGTATCATTTCCGCGCGCTCAGCACTGGTATTCGTGATCATCAACAGCTTGCTCTTCTGGGCGATTACCTGGTTCATCAATCCCCTCTGCTTCGCGCTGGCACCAGTTGCCTTGTTGGTTGTTTTGGGTTATAGCTTTACCAAGCGCTTTACTTCCTGGTGCCATTTTGTGTTGGGTCTGGGCCTGGCGCTGGCCCCCGTGGGCGCCTTTCTGGCGGTTACCGGGCACTTCAGTGTCATCAGTATCCTTTACGGAGTTGTCGTGTTGCTCTGGGTGGCTGGCTTTGATATCATCTACGCGCTGCAGGACCGCGATTTTGACGAAGGGCTGGGCTTGCAATCCATTCCCGTCGCCTTGGGTAAGGTTGGTGCGCTGCGCCTGTCCAATGTTTTACACCTGCTTTGTGGCGTTGTTTTGCTTCTGGCCAGCTATCTGCAATACACCACCTATACCCAGTTTGGGTGGCTACAAGGTCTAGCGGTAGTGATTTTCCTGGTATTGCTTGGCTACCAGCATACTTTAGTGAAAGCCGACGATTTGTCGAAAATCAACCTGGCCTTTTTTACCACCAATGGGGTGGCTAGCGTGGTCTTCGGTATGCTGGTCATCGTCGATGGATTGCTGGGTTAATTGTAGGGAACCGTTGGCTCTATAACCCATTGTCCGGTTCATTTGTTAAAGTTTTAGACGTTGGTCGAATAAATGCGTTTAACGGAATTCAGCCGTAAAAATAAGCCTAAATTTACTCTTTAGTAGTTTTGAGCAAACTGCTGTTGCATTTCAACGCTTTATATCTCAATCATTAGCATTATGACCATTAAATGGCATTTTTTTTTAGCAATGATCCTATTGCTAGGGATGCTTGGGCGTCCGCTGAACGCACAGAGTGATTTACCCATTCGCCTACCCGATGAGGGCAGGGTGTCTTTACGTGATATGGAGAGCCAGGACCTGGAACGCAAATTGATTCGGGCACTCAATGCCAACCCCGCCAATGCCCAGTTGATTGCTGACCGAAAGCTGGCCGTAGGATTGGTCGACCTGAGAGATCCCTACCAGGCGCGTTTTGCCCAGGTCAATGGTGATGTGATGATGTACGCCGCCAGTTTGCCGAAGATAGCCATTCTGCTGGCTTCCATGGATGCTTTTGAAAAATGCGAGTTGTCGGAGAGTCCCGAAGTCATCAGCGACTTGAACGCAATGATTTGCTATTCCAATAACCAGGCTTCTACGCGAATGATTGATCGGCTCGGTTACGATAAGATTGAGGCCGTGCTGACCGATCCCCGGTATCAATTGTACGATGAGGAATTTGGCGGAGGGCTGTGGGTCGGAAAGCGCTATGCTGCTTCTGGCCTCCGTCACCCGGATCCCATCAAAGGGCTGAGCCATGCGGCCACGGTCTCCCAGGTCTGTCGTTTTTACTATATGATGGCTACCGGCGCTTTAGTGACGCCGGTGCGGTGCCGGCAAATGCTGGACATCATGGATGATCCTGCCCTTCACCACAAATTTGTCAATACCCTTGACCAGGTAGCGCCACAGGCTAAACTGTATCGGAAATCGGGATCATGGAAAAATTTCCACGCGGATTCTGTATTGGTTTGGGGCCGCAACAAGCGCCAACGGTATATCTTGGTTGCGCTGACCGAAGATCCCAACGGAGAACAAATTATCAGAAATTTAGTACGTGTCGCGGAACAGGTACTACAAATCCCCTAAATTAATCGCCGGATCATCCGGAAGAGCTTGGAATATTGCCTAATTTTACGGCATTATTAGCGAGCTTCAAACATATGGGTAATATCTGGCAGCAATTGCTAAAGAGGTTTTTTGCTGTTCGGGAAGGAGAGTTGTTGCGTACACTGCTCATGCAGTTGCTTATCTTTTTGCTTATCACGACACTCTTGATCGTGAAGTCAACGGTCAATGGCCTTTTTTTATCGGAACTGGGGGTGGATTACCTGCCATTGGCTTTCGTGCTGGTTGCTATTTCGGCGGTACTGGTGTCCGGGTTGTATGCGGCCATTCTGAAAAGGAGTTCCCTGGACCAACTCATCTTAGGGACGTTGCTTTTTTCGGGTCTTTTATTCGTGGTTTTTGGCCTGTTGCTGCGGCTCAACCTGGGAGTTGGTTGGGTGCTCTATTTCTTTTACGTAACGGTCGCCCTTTTTGGCGTGTTGTCGGCCTCGCAATTTTGGATCCTGGCCAATATGGTGTTCAATGCCAGAGCGGCCAAGCGGTTGTTCGGCATCATCGGTACGGGCGCTATTGCCGGCGGTATTACCGGGGGGTATCTTACGTCCATACTGGCCGAGCCACTGGGTAGTGAAAACATGTTGTTCGTGGGAGCCGGGTTGCTTTTTTGCTGTATACCCATCACCCGTTACATTTGGAAAACCAACGTATTGGGAAGCCAGTCCCGTTTTCAACGCCGCAAAAAGGTCGTTATTACCGATCAGCCCCTGGCCATCATTCGCAAGTCCGTACACTTGAGCAACCTGGCTGGCATCATTGGCCTAAGTGTGGTAGTGGCGAAGCTGGTCGATTATCAATTCAGCGCAATTGCCGCCGCCCATATTGCCGACCCGGATGAGCTTACTGCTTTTCTGGGATTTTGGTATTCCAATTTCAACTTGTTTTCTTTGGTGGTCCAGCTGGTGTTCACCCGGCTGGTACTCGGTACCCTGGGCGTAGGCAGTTCCCTCTTGTTTCTACCCATGAGCATTTTTTTGGGTGCGGTAGGCATTTTCTTCGCCCCCGAATTGTGGGTGGGCGTATTTATCAAAGCCAGCGACGGTAGCCTCAAACAATCGCTCAATAAAGCCGGGGTGGAATTGTTGGCCCTGCCCATACCTGCGGAGATAAAAAACGCTACCAAAACTTTTATTGATGTGGTGGTCGATAGCCTGGCCACCGGGGTCAGCGGTTTGATCTTGGTTTTTGTGGTCAATGGCTTTCATCTTTCGGTGGAATTCGTCAGTGTCATCATTATCCTGTTGGTTGGTTTGTGGTTGTATCTGATCGAAAAAGTTCGAATCTCTTATTTGGACGCTTTCAAACAAGGGTTACACAAAAATAACAGCGCGGATACCGATGCTTTAGAGCTGGGGAATATGTCGGTTCTGGGCAATCTTCAACAGGTACTTGCCGAAGGAAGCGAAGTTCAGATTTTGTACGTGCTCAACAAGCTCAAGCAACAACCAGACGAACGATTATTACCTGCGATCCAACCCCTGTTGCAACACCCATCCGCACGCGTGCTGGTGGGAGCCATTCGGAATTTGTATTACCTGAAAAATAAAGACCTTAGTGAGCTCATTGCACCGCTCACCAGGCATGCCGATCAGGAGGTGAAAACAGCGGCCTTTGACTATCTGCTGAACCATTCTCCGAAAAAGGGGATCGCTTACCTGCACAAAGGACTGGAAGCGACTGATCACAAACGCAGAGCGGCAGCATTGGTTAGTTTAGCCGCCGAAAGCAGGGACAATCCGGCCCTGAAAGTTACCTTTAGACTGGAGCAGCAGCTGCAGCAACAATATGCTTTTCTGGCTACCGTCAGTGATTCCAGCGAGCGTGAAGTCCTGACAAAAGCGCTTTTAAAAGCCCTGGGGTTGGCCAGGATACCCGCCTACTTCCCCTGGATCAGCGCTTGTTTTTCTCATCCGGATAAAGCCCTGGCTGGCGAGGCTATTCTTGCTGCCGGACAAACGATGCACCCTCACTTTATTCCGTTTCTGATCGGTTTTTTAGGTGATCCGGACCTGGGCGATTTCGCTGCCCAGGCCTTGGTAAATTACGGAACGGAAATAGTAGGCATCCTCCAGGCGCAAGTCAATGCGAGGGCAGTGGATGCCAAAGTGGTCCGGAAAATTCCGCAAATAGTAGGGCAGTTCAATTCTCAGAAGGCGGTTGATCTGCTGTTCACGCTCCTGAGCAGTAGGGATCCAACGATTAGGCTCAATGCACTGCGAGCGCTCAATACATTGAAAACGCAGCACAACTTCCTTACGTTCAAGGACAAGAAGGTGTGGCAGTACGTCCTGGATGAGGTTCACCTCTACCAGGACATCCTCTCTATCCTCTACGTCCAACAACAAACCAGCGAGCAGGAAGCAGGTTCTCAGGCCATCCGCCTGGCCCGACAGCAACTGATTACGCTGCTCGAAAGTCGCCTGGATGTCAGCTTAGAATGTATCTTTCGTTTGTTGGGACTTAAATACCCCCCGGAAGAAATCATCTCTATCTACGAAAGCTTGCGCAGCGAGGAGCCCGACTTACGCGAAAACGCGTTGGAGTACCTGGACAACCTGCTGGATGCAGGATCTAAAAAAGTGCTCATTCCCATTGTCGAAATCACCGTTTTAGAATCTATTACCGCAGCGGCTATCCGGGAGCTCAAGCTAGAGCTGCCCAACGAAGCAGAAAGTTTTCGCCTACTCATGGCCGCAGGCGATGAGGAAATTGCCCAGGCGGTCAGGGAGCTACAAGGTTTGCTATAAGCACCGGGCGTCCCTATTTCGTCGCCCTCACCAGCTGGTCGATTCTACCGGCCAGTAGATTGTGGTCGTTGTTGGAGTTTTTGCGCAGCACATTACTCATGAGTGCGACTAGGTAAGTCGTACCGTCGGGATGCTCAATGATTGCCACCGAGTTCATAAAGTTTTCTACATTTCCCTGGTATTTGCCGCAATTGGGCATGGTTTCCCGGTTGCATTTGTACAAGCTGCCCGATTTGAAATAGACGGCGGCATCTTTCAGTTGGGCGTTGGCGGCGTAGCGTATCCGGCGGTCGGTCATGTACATCAGGCGTTTGATTTCCAGACTGGACACGGCGTCAATGAGGCGTCCACTTTCCAGGGCAACCATCCACTTCATCAACCCCTGGGGGGTACCAATGCTGCCTTCCTTGCCAGGGATGTAAGCGGTTGCTCCACGGGTAAACAACTGCCCCAGCCGCCACTCTTCGTGGGTAATGCCCAGGGTACGTAAGGGTTCGTTGACGACTGATACCGCAATAGCTGACAATTCCGGTTTGGGCGTGGTGCGAAAATAATTTTCTGCTTCCTGTTCGGTCAGGGTGAGGTAGGCTTGTCCAAAGACCCGCATGAGAATAGCTTCCCGCCAGACGACACTGGCGGCTCCATTGTTGCTGACGGAGAGCATGTGGTCGGCCCACTCGTAGAGGGAGAAGACATCGTTCTGGTTGACCTGCCGTTTGAAAAATTTCAAGGTCTCGGGGTCAAAAAAAGGAACGGTATGTTCATCCGTTAAAGCCCAGGTTCCGGCCCTTACCATCCGGGTTTTGAGCAGGTTGCGCCGTTGTTCGAAGGAATCGGGAAAGAGGTTCTCCAATTCGCAGAACAAACCACTGATGACGGCCAGTTTGCCCACACTGCCGGGCTGAAAACCGCGCAATTCCTGGCGTTGGGCGTAGCGAATAGGTCGGCCGGGGGTAATATCCATTAAGGCCAACGAGTAACTTTCGTTCAAATTGGGAAACAGGCGCAGGAAGGTTTGCTGGAAATCGGAATCCGGCGCAGGTAGCGTGAGCAGGCTATCCGCTTTTGCGGTGCCCGCCAGGTTGAGTTTGATCTCGTCGATGGAGCGCAAGGCACCGGGGAGGAGTGGCGTATCTTTGATTTCTCCCTTTTGGATCATTTCAAGCCTGAGTATCCGGCGTATTCCAGAGATCAGGTAACCGTCAATGGGGTAGGCCAGGATATCTGATACCGTCAGCAGGCTCAATAACAACAACCCACTGATGGCATAGCTGCGAAGCTTATTCATACTGTTTTTCTTTTATTTGCGTAATGGATCATCCAGTTGAATTGCTTGCTTCAAAGGGACAGGGGGAGATATTTTTTCCAGGTAAGCTGATCCTGCCGCTTTTTTATTTTCCACAAAAGGCCGAATTTGGAAGAGCCACAACTTGTTGTCTTTGAAACCCAATTCCACGTCGAAGGGGCCCGGAAAACCACCTTCGGCTGCGGGCACTTCTTTCTGAATGCTGATGGCCATGACCCGCAGGTCGTAGATGTTCCAGTCGGTAAGAATAGGGGTTTCAAAAGTGGCGAAAACCTGGCGGGTTCCTCCGGTTACCGGCAACCGACGATAAACGGGTTCGCGGGCTGGTGATAGTAACCGGTTTTCATTATCGTACCGCAAGAGGTAGGATTCAGCAGCCTGGCCATCTACGGCGCCACCGGCTCCCCGGCTGAAGGCAATGGTGAGGTCGCGGGCGTCGCCGTTGGCTACTCCTTTGGTAATGAGGACGCCGGAACAATCGACATCCACGCTAGGGATGATCAGAATAGACGGGAAAACATGCTCGGGGTCATTGAGGTAGCGTTGGCGCCACTTGAAGCTGCGCTCGGTGTAGGGCGACGCCCACACTTCTTTGATGCCGTTGAGGATAGCCGTGCGGTCCAGGACGTTGAAAAGGGTGAGGTTGAGTCCGGCACCGGTAAAATCTTTCAGGTCTTCCATGTTGGTGTCGCTGCGCAGAAAAACGGGAACCTTGCCGAGCGGCTGCCCCAGGATAGCTTTAAACTGGGCCTCCAGATCAGCCACAAAAGCAGGCAGGAGGGTCATTTGTTTAATTGCATCCCGTAGGATGGCCAACTGTCCCAGCGTGTAGGCTTCTACTTCAGGGTCACTTTGGCCGCTGCGTTGCTGGGCTTTGGCCTGCTCGAAAGTTTGTTGCAGGAAAGCCCAGTACGTCACGGTTTGCCCAGGCATGGGAAGATCCATGTGTTCGCGGAAAACACCGAAAGGCAGCACCATTCCATCCACGACCTTGTCGGGGAACATCCGCTTGAGTTGCCCCAGGTTAGCCGCTTTCGGGCCGCAGACTTTGCCGGAAGAAGCACCCGCCAGTTCCCGCAAGTTGACCACCGACCGCTGGTTGAGGTCTATTTTGTTCATCGGTACGGAAATCCGTTCTTCCTGGCGTTCTATTTTGGCAAACAGCGCTTGTTCTTCGGCCGTCATTTTACCCGCGGGTTTCATAATGACACTTCCTTGCGGAGAGACGGCGTAGAACACCTTTTGCCCCGCATAACGCCGGAGCCACTCCATATTTTGTGCCGAAAGGACGGCATTGGGAATACCCAGGTTGCGGGCCAGGAGTTGTACGTGCGACACCATGTTGCCTTCCGTAACCGTCAGGATGCCAGCTACTGGTTTCAAATCGGCAGGCGGACTGAGGAAGATGTAGATTTTATTTTTATCAATCGGCAAATCCTCGGCTACTTCACTCACCACCACCAGTTCGCCCTGCGCGTAGCCGGGATTAAGCCCGCGCACGGTATTGGGGTTGGGGGCGTCCATCAGTTGGTGGTGGTAGGGAGCTACGGTAGCGGCGTAGCGGCCCAGGTCGGCAATGGCCTGCCCCAGTGGGAGCAAAACCGAAGCCCGGATGCGGTCATCGTAGAAGCCATTGGCGAGTGGCTCAAAACCGGCATATTGTTGCACCACATCTTTGTACACGCCGTAAACCATCCCCGAACTCCATTCCACCATGCTCCGCGCCTGATCCAGGAAAAAGAGCAATTCCTCGGTGGTCATGGTGGCTTGCTTGGCCACGGCGAAGGTGGCCAGGAGTTCCTCCCATTCCCAGATTTCCAGGTAGCCGGTACCCATGGCGGCCATGCCCGTGTAGCAGATTTTGTCCATGGCTGCGCGGACGGTTGTGGTTGGCCACTGTTGAATATCGGTAAAGTAGATGTCTTCGAGGGCGTTGGACAGGTCCAGAAGTGCCAGCCGTGCTTTGCGGCTACCAATGGGCACCATGGCGGTGCGGATTTCTGCCAGTAATTCTGCCGTAGCCATGGCCCGTGCAGGTCCGCCGGAAACGGCTTCGAATTGTTCGATATAGTTGTTAAGGGAAGCCCGCACCGCAGCCTCGGCAGGTAGTTTGGGCAAGTATTTGCGCAGGGTGTTCAAGTCTACGGCCTGGTAGACGGTTCGGAGGTCCGTGATCAACTGGTCAAATTGTTGGTTAACACTTGGGCTGAGACTGGATTTGTTGCGGTCGCGAAAAGCAACGACCCGACCCAAATCTCCGGGCTCAGGTTGCCCGTGTATTTTGATCCGCAAGTCCTGAAAGGCAGGATAGGCATCCGAGATCGTTTTGGCAAGCGCCCGAATGCGCTGACGCGTATTGTCATCTCCCTGGTGAGGGACATCTTTGCTGGCTTGCCGAACCAGGAAAAATTGCTTTTCCAGTACCCCTTCCTGGCTCAACAACCACTGGAAGAAGTCGATACCCCAGGCTTCCTCATCCTCCACCTGAATCGCCCCGCGGTAAAACTGGGCTTTGCGCAAAATCCAGCCGTCGTCTATGGAACGGAGGTGTTTTTCCAGTTGGTATTGCTTGATGCGGGAGTTGTATTGCGGGGCATCCCAAAAATCTTCTTTGGGTGTATTGGCCAAAATTTGTCCCAGGTAGAGGTGTTGTTTGTTGCCCATGGTAACCACCTCATCCTTGTAACGCGCGCGCTGAACCCCACCTGGAGTAGGGCAGGATTCCTTGGGCATCACCATGGAGCCGTCCTTACAAAACCAGCGAATGTCCTTGTAGGGGCCACGCGCTTCGTTTTTATAGGTGGCTACCCGCTCCCTGATCACTTCATTGCTAACGGGTTGTCCGAAGGCAATCCCTGCACTCAAACACAAAAAAAAGATAATTCTCATATGGTTTGTTTTCAAAGACGGTATACTCAAAGATAGCTTAACTGGGGCAGGTAGACAATTAATAGAAACAGTTAATCTGACATAAATGTCTTAGTTTAGCCCAACTTAATAAAAGGAATATGCCTGGTCACCAAGCGCATTATACCGTTCGCACCTATGATGTCGATGCCAACAAGCGGATGACGGCTCCCGCGCTGCTGCGCCTGATGAACGAAGCTGCCATGCAGCATGTCATTCAATTAAAGTTGTCGGTATGGGACCTGGAAGCGCACCAGATCAGTTGGGTTTTACTGCGGTTGGACCTGTACATCCAACGACTACCCCTGCTGGGGGAAGAGATTGAAATCGTGACCTATCCCTCGGGCTTCGAGCGGATGTTTACTTACCGCGATTACCGCGTTGTCGATCGCACGGGCTATCCTGTTGCCCAGGCTACCTCTACCTGGATATTGATGCATACCGCTACCCGCCGCCCGGCCCGCCTGCCCGATTGGGTGGTCGAACGCGCGGAACCCCTGTTTGCCGCGCCCGATTTTTTACCGCGCCCGGCCAGTAAGCTAAAGGAATGGAGGTCCACCGAAAATCAGCTGACCACCACGGTAGGCTGGCACGACCTGGATTTTAACTGGCACCTCAATAATTCGCACTACCTGCGCCTTCTCTTGGATGCGCTGCCGCAGGAGCGCCTGGCAACCGGGTTTCCGCAGCGTATTAGCCTACACTACAAAGCCGAAGCCAATTTGGGTGATCTCCTCGTGGCCGAAAGCGGATCAGGGTCGGCTAATTCTTTTCAACACCGCCTCCTGCGGGGCGAAGAAGTGCTGGCAATGGCAGAAACAGCGTGGCGGGATACATTGGCCGCAGTGCTGGCATCCCCAGAAAGGTGATTGCTTTGTTTTATTTCATGACCAAGCTTTGCTAAAGCCAAGCCTGGTTCTAATCATCAAATATGCTGCCACCGTCCGATCTTACGGCCACCCTCCAACTCACCCGTCAAACGATCCGGTTGAGGGAGCCCGGATCTGTTCGCACTTCGGCAGGCCTACTGGAGCTGACCCACACGCCGGTACCGGGTGGGGTAAGGATACAACTGGTCTTCACGCCCGACGGCCCCCAACTGATCGAGGCTTGTTGGTTGGAACAGCCGGTTTCGTTGGCCCCTACGGATCGCATCTTATGCAATGGCTTTCAATCCTGGACGGATAGTCCGCTGCTTTCCCCGGCTGCGGGTATTCCACAGTTGCGGCGCCTGGCCCGGCCATTTATGGGGTATTCCGGCGATTACCATATCCCCTGGATTAGGCGCCAGCGGGGTTACCTGCACAGTTGGAGCTGGACGGAATTGCGCCGTGTTGGGCAGCCGCTGCTGTTCCTCGGTTCCCTAAACGAAAACCAGGCTTATACCTGTTTTCAATGGCAACAGGCCACCGGCTGCCTGCGAATCCAGAGCGATTGTGGTGGGCTTGCGATCCATCAGGCCATGGTGCTGCTGGATTTCCTGGTGTTGTCCGGAACGACGGCGGTGGTTTACGATCGCTGGCAAAGCATGCTCGGGTTACCGCCGCTACGCGCCCAACCTGCACGCGGGTGGACCAGTTGGTACCAGCACTACACCAATATCTCGGCCGACATCATTACGGACAACCTGCAAGCCTATCAGTCGCGCGGGGATGTGCTGGATTTTTTTCAAATAGATGATGGTTTCCAGACGGCCGTGGGCGATTGGTTGTCTGTTCGGCCCAGTTTTCCTGCTGGCATGAAAGCCGTGGCGGACGAGATCAGGCAGGCGGGTTTTGCGCCTGGCCTCTGGCTGGCACCCTGCGTGGCCGACAAGCGGAGTCGGTTGTTGGCCGAACACCCCGAATGGCTGCAAAAAAATTCCCGCGGGAAACCACTCAGGGTAGGGCTCAATCCCTTGTGGGGCGGTTGGTTCTACGCGTTGGACACCCAGCATCCCGGCTGGCGGGATAATATGCGGGCGGTTTTTACGACGGTCATTCAGGAGTGGGGTTTCGAAATGCTCAAGCTGGATTTCCTGTATGCCGCTGCGATTTTTCCCACCGCCACCCAAACTCGCGCACAACTGATGCGGGAAACCCTCCTGTTCCTCCGGGAAATTTCGGGTGAGGCTTACCTCCTGGGCTGTGGTACTCCCCTGGCGCCGGGTTTCGGCATTTTCGACTATTGCCGCATTGGTGCGGATATTCACCTGCAGTGGGAACATCAGTTATTGCGCTGGTTGCGGCACCGCGAGCGGGTGTCTACCCACGTAGCGCTGCGCACAACCATTGGGCGCTGGCCCCTGGCGGGACGGGTTTGGCGCAACGATCCCGATGTTTATTTGCTGCGCGATGAAAACAGCCAGCTCACCTTCAGCGAACGCAGCCTGGTGCACCGCCTGAACACCTTGCTGGGGGAAGTGCTTTTTACTTCGGACAACGTCAGTACCTACGGGGATTGGCAAAACCAGGAATTAGCCTGGCAACGGGAATGGCTGTCGACACAAGTCCAGGAAATAACACCAACCGGCGAAGGCATTTTTATTATTGTGACCGCAAAGGGAAATTTCCAGGTTACCCTGGAGACGGATCACGCGCTTGTTTTTTTGCCGATCCCTTAGCGTTCTCTCCAGACTTCCTGCCCTTCGGGGTCAAGATAAGACCATTTGCCGCTTTTCTCCACCTGCGCCAAACCAGCCCGAAAAGCTTGTGCCCGGTCATACTGACAGGGAATGACCAATTCACCAGCAGTGTTGAGGTAACCCCACTGGCCATTTTCCTTTACGGCCGCCAGGCCTTCCTGAAACCCGCCGCACTGGCTGAATCGGTGCGGAATGACCAATTCTCCCTGACGGTCGATGAAGCCGTATTTCTTGCCATCGCTGACCACGGCTAAACCCGACTGGAAGGCCTGTGCTTCTACGTGGCTGGGTGGTACCTGCCACTCGCCCGCCGTATTGAGATACCCCCAGAAGTCATTCAGGTTGACGGCGGCTAATCCCTCCACAAATTGAGGCGACAGCTCTGGCGACCACCGCCACCGGGCCGGGCTGATGAATTCGCCATCGCGGTTGAGCAGGCCCCAGCGACCATCCTCGACGTATACCCCGACCTGGTCCATCCAGGGGAGGGTCAGGTCAAATTCCGGATCGACGATCCACTGACCGGATTTGTCGATGTAGCCAAACTGGTTGCTCAATTTGGCGGGCGCCCGACCGTGCAAAAAGGAGGCTACCAGGTCGTAATTGAAGTCGATAGCAATGGCTCCCGCAGGGTCGATGAAACCGTACAAGTCGTCTTGTTTGACGGCGGCCAGGCCATCACTAAAATCATTCGCTACCTGGTATTCGCAGGCAATAGCCATGCGACCTTTGGTGTCGATAAAGCCCCAGCGTTGTGCCAGTTGGACCCGTGCCCGTTCCGATTCAAAAGGAAATATCCGCCGGAAAAGGTGGCGCAGCAAGGGTCGCCCCAGCCAGTCGAGCGGCACCCAATGGTCGATCAATTCTACCAGGGCCAGCTTATTGTGAAAATCCTCTACCGCCAGGTACTGGGGTTCGATCACGATTTCAGCCGTTTCGTTCATAAAACCGAAACGGCCTTGGTCGCGAATGATGTAGCGGTGTTGGTCCATGTCTTAACGAGCTTTGTCTTTTGGGGGTAAGAGCCGACAAGATAACCAGCATTGGCTATATTTACCCAAAATTAAGGGTTATGCAAGTAAAAGAGTTGTGGATCTATCCCGTAAAATCACTGGCCGGGCAATCCCTTGCGGCAGCCACGTTGGCACCTGAGGGGTTTGTCGACGATCGCCGCTGGATGCTCATCGATGAGACTGGCCGGTTTATTTCCCAACGCGAACACGCTCACCTGGCTCATTGGCAAGCTGGGGTAGCAGGCGATGAGCTTGTTTTAGAAAATTTAGCAACCGGTGCGCGCCTGGCTATTCCTGCGGCCCGGGCCAACAACGGCCCCCCGGTGCAAGTGGTGGTTTGGGATGACACCTTCCTGGCCCGCCTGGTGACGAGCGTATCTCCGGCAACCCTGTCGGCGGCGCTGGGCTTGTCTTGTCGCCTGGTGTATTTGTCCGAAGACAGCCATCGCCCGGTAGATCCGCGCTACGCCAAACCGGGGGAGGAGGTCAGTTTTGCGGATGGCTACCCCTACCTTTTTACCAATGTAGCGTCGTTGGACCTGCTTAATCAACGCTTCGGAAAAACGCTAAGTATGAACCGTTTTCGCGCCAATGTGGTGGTGGAAAGTTCCGTGCCTTTCGCAGAAGATGAATGGATCCAGGTGGACATTGGCTCCGCAACTTTTCGGATGACCAAACCCTGCGCCCGCTGCGTGGTGGTTACCATTGATCCGACCACGGCGGAGAAAGACCCTGACGTATTTGCGGCCCTGGCTGCATTTCGCACCCAGGGCCGCAAAGTCCTTTTTGGCATGAACGCCTGCTGGGAAGGGCAGGGCCATCCGGTCATCAGGGTGGGGGAGGTGCTGGTCGCGAAGTGACGTTAAAACGTAAAGATGCGTTTTTACAGGTTATCGGTTCTGCCCCACTTTTACACCTTTTCCCCTTTCCCACTTCTCCTATATGCTCATCGGCACATCCATCAACAGTACCCGGGCGTCCGTCGTTGCCTGGATGTCGATGGATTCGGTGTCCCAGATGCCGAAACCGTCGCGCTTACCAAGTGGCTGTCCGGCAATGTTTACGGATCCTTCCAAAACAAAGACGTAGACGCCGTTGCCGTTTTTTTTGATTTGGTACGTTCCCTGGTAATCGGCATCCAGTTCCCCAATGTGGAACCAGGCATCCTGGTGAACCCACACCCCCGCATCGTTCGGGTCGGGAGAGAGGACCTGCTGGAACTGGTTTTTCGGGGCGTTTTCCGGCAGGGTAATCTGGTCGTAACGCGGGGTCACGCCCTTTTCGCGGGGAAACATCCAAATTTGCAGGAAGCGTACCTCCTCCTTGGTATCCTTGTTTTTTTCGCTGTGAAAAACGCCCGTTCCGGCGCTCATCACCTGCACGTCGCCTTGTTTAATGACGGCGGTGTTGCCCATGCTGTCCTGGTGTTCGAGGGCACCGGCCAGGGGGATGGAGATGATTTCCATGTTGTCGTGCGGATGGCGGCCAAAGCCACTGCCACCGGCCACGACGTCGTCGTTCAGCACCCGCAGTACCCCAAAATGGGTGCGCTCCGGATTGTAATAATTCGCAAAGCTGAAGGTATGGTGACTATCGAGCCAGCCGTGGTTGGCGTGGCCACGGGTGGCTGCCTGGTGCAATACGGTTTTCATGGTCTTTACTTCTTTATTGGGTAAATGATTGAAGCCAACTTGCTGCATCAACTGATCGTAGGTCGACTTACTGGCTTTGGTGGCTTGGGCACCCAGGGTAAGGCCGGCGGCTCCGAGGATGCCCTGCCGAAGGAATTGCTTGCGCTTCATGTGGCTTTTTTTTGATTACTACAAAGATCATGGAAAAAAGGAAGAGCGACCATGTGGAAATGGCGGCTAAGCATGTGAAATTTACGGCTGGGCACTATCCTCGGAATTCTGATGGGGATTGGCCGGTACATTTTTTAAAAAAAGCACTAAAGTAGAGTGGGTCATTGAAGCCCAGGTTATACCCAATTTCTTTGATGCTCAACTGGGAGTACCGCAACTCCCGCTTCGCATTGAGGATGAGTTTTTCTTGAATAACCTCTTTGGCGGTTTGCCCAATCAACGTCTTTACGACCTGGTTGAGGTGTTTGGCAGAAATGTGCAACTGGTGCGCGTAATCCTGCACCTGGTGGTAAGTTTGAAAATGCTCAGCTACCAGCTTTTTAAACGCTCGCAACAAGTAATGGCTACTCTGGTCACTAGCCATATCGGGCGGTGGCAACTCACACTGGCCATGGCAATAGATAAGGAATAACTTCAAATAAGCGGACATAGCCGCCAGCCGGTAGGGCAAGGTAGATTCGTAGGTCTGCCGTAAAAAATGGAGTAGAGTGTCGCTTTGTGCGGCCAGGTCCGTCGGTAATAAAATGGGTGGTCGTTCGTCGAAATGACCGAAGAGGTTCATTTCGGTGATGAAATCTTCGTTGATGTGATTAAGTTGCAGAAACCGGGGAGAGAACGTGATGACCCAACCCTGTGGTCGTTCGGCAGGCATAACCTGGTGTACCTGGCGGGGAGATACAAAGAAGACGGCATCTTTGGCAAAAGGGTAGGAGGTGAAATCGACCAGGTGTGCTCCTGTCCCCTCTTGTACCCAAATTACCGTGTAGTAGTCGTGCCCATGGGGTGCATCGACAGCCCCGTGTGCCTGATCGTAGATCTCCTCCATCCGTTGGATGTTGAAGGTGCTGGCAGCTGGTCTTACCGAAAGGGGGGTAGCCATGTGAAGGTACAGGGTAAAAATAAGGCCACCGGGTCGGCAAGGCCATTTTAGCAAGCCTTGCCAACGCGGTGGCCGTAAATGAATGGTTATTGTTATTAAGGCTTCGTCACCTTATTAGGCTTAGGCATCTGGATCAAATCCACCGGGCTTTCCTTGATCAAAGCATTCAACTTGGGTAATTCCTGGTTCATAATCCGATTGAAATCTGCTAATTCCTCATCGACCAGGGTGGCCAGTTCGTCTTTTACCACGTAGGCCGACGCCGTGGGGCGGAAATCACCGATGCCTACCAGGCTGTTCAAATGAGCCAGTTTGTTGGTGAGGCGAATGGGGAAGTTCAGGGGATCCTGGCCACTGCGGTTTTTGGTTTGGTAGAGGGTCTCCTCCACCTCGGTCAGGCTCTTGGTCACCAGTTTGGCTTGGATCCGCAGCGCTTCGTACTGGTCTCCTTCTGGCAGCCGATCCACGAAAGCCGTCACTTGCTTTTTGATGTCGCGGAGATCGATAATAGCCTGGTGGGCTTCGCTCACTTTGTCTTGTACGGCTTTCATGAAGGCAAATTGAGCGTCCAGGTCTGCCTGGTTGCTCTCGGCCCGGGGATCGGGGAGGATCTTAAACGTTTGGCTTTGGGTTTTGTCGCCTACACTTAAGCGGGCCTCGTAATTGCCAGGGCTCGCCTTGGGGCCACCCACGCCTGCCCACCACAGGATCATGCCGTCAAAATCTACCCCGTCGGGGTACCGCAAATTCCAGTTGAAGGTGTTGCCTTCTTTCTTGAATTCCAGCTTTTCGTCTTTCTCTTTGGCATCCGAAGCGAAAGTCCGGATCAGGGTGCCATCTTCTTCGTAGAGGGCCAGGCTGACGGGGACGGAGTCGGCCGGCATTTCATTGATGTTAAAGTAGAAGTTTACGCCACCGGGGTGGTTGGTACCCGCGGTCTTACTGGGCCGTCCCTGGCTACCCCCCATCCGATAAGCATCAAGCGGATCAAACAGGTAAAAAGCGCTCGCCGTAGCTTCCTTGGAGAGCTGGTGCAAGACGGTCAGGTCGTCGATGATCCAAAAACTGCGACCCTGGGTAGCCGCGATCAGGTTGTTGTCTTTAATGGCCAGGTCGGTGATGGGCACCATAGGGAGGTTCAGTTGGAACGGCTGCCAATTAGCGCCATCGTTGAAGCTGATGTACATCCCCGACTCCGTGCCGGCGTATAACAACCCTTTGCGCACCGGATCGGCGCGCAGTACCCGGGTGAAGTGCTGTTTGTCAATCCCGTTGGTGATCAACTTCCAGGTGGCGCCGTAATCACTGGTGTGGTAAAGGTAGGGGGTGTAGTCGCCCAGTTTGTAGCGGGTGCCCGCTACGTAGGCACCGCCCGGTTGGAAAGGATCGATGTCGATGCTGTTGAACATCATCCACTCGGGCATACCTTTGGGGGTGACGTTGGCCCATTTTTTTCCACCATCACGGGTGACGTGTAGCAGTCCATCATCAGACCCTACCCAGATCACGCCTTCTTCCTGGGGTGACTCCGCCGCGGTAAAGATGGTGCAGTAGTATTCGACGCTGGTATTGTCCTGGGTAATGGGGCCACCGGATGAAACCAGCCTGGTGGAATCATTCCGCGTCAGGTCGGGGCTGATGATTGCCCAGGTCTGGCCACCGTCTTCGGTCACGTGCAACTGGTTGGAACAGGCGTACAGGCGCTTGGGGTTGTGCGGAGAGAAGAAGATGGGGAAGTTCCACTGAAAGCGGTACTTCATCCCTTCGGCCCCGTAGCCCATGGGGTTGTCGGGCCACACGTTGATGGCTTGCTCCTGCTTGGTACGGTGGTTCACGCGGGTAAGATATCCGCCGTAGCTACCTCCGTAAACGACGTCGTTGTCGAGGGGGTCAACGGCGATGTGGGCACTTTCGCCACCAGCCGTCTCTTCCCAGTCGCGCTCGCCGATGGAACGGCCGTCGCTGCGGTGTACGATACGCACCGTGCTGTTGTCCTGTTGCGCGCCGTAAATGCGGTAGGGGAAGTAGTTGTCGGTAGTGACCCGGTAGAACTGAGCGGTGGGTTGGTTTTCGTAGGTACTCCAGTTTTCGCCCGCATCGAAGCTGGTCTGGGCACCGCCGTCATCGGCCATGATCATTCGCTGGTTATCTTCGGGGGCAATCCACAGGTCGTGGTGGTCGCCGTGGGGGGCATTGCTGGATTTGAAAGATACGCCGCCGTCGGTACTTTTGTGGTAGTTGACGTTGACTACGTAGACGATGTCTTCGTCCTGGGTATCGGCATAAATGCGGGAGTAGTACCAGGCACGCTGGCGCAGCGACCGGTCTTCGTTGATTCTTTTCCAGGTTTCGCCCCCGTCATCGGAGCGGTATACGCCCCCTTTGTCATTTTCAATAATGGCCCATACCCGGTCGCTGTTGACGGGTGACACCGTCACGCCACTGATACCCCAGACGCCGCTGGGCAGGCCCTTGTTGGCGGAAATGTTGGTCCAGGTGTCGCCGCTGTCGGTGCTCTTCCAGAGGGCCGAACCTTCGCCGCCACTGTCCAGGCTATAGGGGGTGCGGCGGACGCGCCAGGTGGTGGCGTAGATGATGCGCGGGTTGTTGGGGTCGAGCAGGAGGTCTACGGCACCGGCATCGGCATTGACAAAAAGGACTTTCTCCCAGGTTTGTCCGCCATCTTTGGAGCGAAAAACGCCGCGTTCTTCACTGGATTTGAACAAGTCGCCCAGGGCAGCCACGTACACGAGGTCGGGGTTGCGGGGATGGACCCGGATGCGGGGGATGTGGCGGGCATTCGGCAGTCCAATGTGGCGCCAGTTCTTGCCGGCATCTTCCGTTTTGTAGACGCCGTAGCCGTAAGACACATTGCCGCGTACGGTGACTTCACCGCCACCGACGTAGATGACATTGGGATCCGACTCACTAACGGTAACGGCACCAACGGAGCCACCAAACGAACCGTCGGAGATATTGGCCCAGGTCTGGCCACCGTCGGTGGTGCGCCAAACGCCACCGCCAGCGGCGCCAAAATAGAAGAGGTTGGGTTTGCCGGGCACGCCGGTTACGGCAGCGGAACGCCCTCCCCGGTAAGGGCCAATGGAGCGCCATTCCAGGCTGTTGTAGCTTGTTTCAGCAAAATTCTGTGTCTTTCCCTCGGGGATCAAAATGGCCAGGCCGAGAAGGGCTAAGGCTAAGGATAAGTACTTGCGCATTTTTTTATTAAGTTAGTCCAGGTTGCGATATTGCCAGGAGGTGAATGTGTTGCGGGCTAAGTTAAGAAAGTTGCTCATTTACGGGGCTATTTTGGGGTCAAATATTGGTGTATTTGGTAATGCCGCCGTTTATCTAGGTAAGATTATTTACTTTTGTGGGCCAAAGAAAAAGGCTGCTTTTTCAAGTGAAATCAACGTTAAAGACGAACAATATGACCAAAACGGCGCTACGCCGTTTCCCGGCGGAATGGGAACCCCAATCCATGGTGCAATTTACTTTTCCCCACGCGGACAGCGACTGGGGGCCCATGCTGGACGAAGTGCTACCTTGTTTCGTGGCTTGTGTGGAAGCGGTGAGTCGTTTTGAACACGTATTGGTGGTGGCCCGCAACCGCGCCACGACAATGGCGTTGCTGCAGGAAATTCCCGCAGACCGCCTCACGGTGGTGGCCTGCCCCAGCAATGATACCTGGGCGCGCGATCACGGTGCCATTACGGTTTATTCCGATGGGAAGCCACTGTTGCTGGATTTTGTGTTCAACGGCTGGGGCCTGAAATTTGCGGCCAATAAAGACAACCTTATCACCAAAGCGCTACACACCTGGGGGATATTTGGCCAGGTACCGCTGGAGCATGGTGGGATGGTACTGGAAGGCGGTGCCCTGGAAACAGACGGAACTGGAACGCTGCTGACCACCAGCGAATGTTTGCTGTCGCCCAACCGCAACCCTCACCTGTCTGCCGGGGAGGTAGAAGAGGTCCTGAAAGCACGTTTGGGTATAGACCGGGTGCTGTGGCTGGATAACGGCTACCTGGCTGGCGATGATACGGATTCTCATATTGATACCCTCGCACGTTTTTGTGCGGTGGATACCATTGCCTACGTCAAATGCCCGGACGAAGAAGATGAGCACTACACCGAGTTGCAGCTCATGGAGCAAGCGTTGACGGAGTTTCGTACGCGCGATGGGCAACCCTACCGCCTCGTACCCTTGCCCTGGCCAACGGCTTGTTTTGCGGCGGACGGGCATCGGTTACCGGCCACCTACGCCAACTTTTTGATCATCAATGGGGCCGTATTGGTCCCCACCTACAACGTTCCGGAAGATGAAGAAGCCTTGCGGGTGATTGGTACCTGTTTTCCCGGGCGGGAGATCATTGGCATTAACTGCCGGACGCTGATTGAGCAACACGGATCGCTGCATTGTATCAGTATGCAGTATTATGGGTAATAAATACCGGGTGTTTGAGTTCCCGGTTTGGCAATGCCGCAGTTGAGGCCAGCCATTGTACGTGGATCCCATCTTCCTATTCGTCAGCAGACACCTTACTACGAGCGCTCAACCCCCAGGCAATAGCACCACCAATCAAATCTACTGCGGCGTGGATAGCAATGAGCAACCACAGGGAGTTGGTGTGGACAAAGACGTAGCCGAACATGATCGCCATGGCCGTTATTTTGACCACCGCATGCCAGCCCTGGTAGAGGTGTACCAGGCCAAAGATGAGGGCAGGCACCAGGATGGCCAGCGTATAGGTCGCTTCTTCGTAGCCGAATAAGCACTGGAAATACCGCACGAAGAAACCCCGGAAAATGAATTCTTCGCAAAAGCCCGCGGTAAGCGCCAGAAAAATGAAGTGGAAGAACTCGTAGGCCGTTTGCGGCAGAAAACTCAATTCCGTTTGGATATTTTCAGCCGTGGGGTCTCGTTTTACCTGGCGGCTCACTTCCAGAAAAGTGTCGGCTACGTAGAGCAACATAAAGGCCAGCGTAACGACCAGCGGCCAGCCTGTTGGTACCGACCAGGGCCAATCCAGGCCAATGAGCGCCCAGGGCCGCCCGTTGCCGAACCAAACGCCTGCGGTAGCCCCTGCCAGCAACCACAACCACAGGTTGTTGCCCCAGTACAACTGTAACTTCATGCGGGTAGTAAAGCGCAGATCAGCGAGTTGGGGCTGCGTGCTGAAGATGGTACGCAAGGGGATCAGAACCCCTACGATAACAAAGAACAAATGATCTGACCAGTGTAATTCCATAGTAATAGTGCTTAACGCCCAAACCTACAAATATACATGTTCACTCTGACATCATCGGGCCTTATTTCCTATAATTAGCCTGGCGGTCTTTTTTATTGGCAGCGTGTTTGCAGGTCGTGGGTTTTTCCTTATTCTTGTGTCTTGACCTAGAAAATAATGTTTACCCAAGCCGTTAGCAAAGAACAAGTAGTAGACGTCGTCTACAACCTGTATGAATTAGAAAAGGAACTGTATTTACCCGATGCTTACGTGGTCACCCGCGACCAGATAGGCTTGTTGGCGCACATCAAGCAGAAGGCCACCGCTGCCACTATTGGTGCTTTCCAACTCGAGCTCAACGAGGTGCGTAAACAGCTTTTTCGAATCATCGACGAACTGCAACCCGATGCCATTGCCAGGCATTTCCACCAGGGAAAGCGCAAGCCACCGGCACTGGAATCGATGCTGGAGGACCGGGAGGTCTTCAAGGCTATTCAGCACTTCGTCCACCGCCGTTTGGATACCATGCTCCGGCTCATTGTCAAGCATGAGCTGCCACTGAGTTGGCAAGTCGATCGGCGGGGGCTGGTCATGGATTTTGTGGTTGCGACAGCCCCCCATCCCCTGGAGCCCCAATTGTATTTTCACAAAACGGATGATTCTGTCCAGTACCGGCTACGGTTATTTGAAGATGGCCAGGAATGGGATGTTCGCAGCAAGGAGGTCGTGGCCATCACCAACCTGCCTACGGGTTGGATTTGTGCAGATTTGCGACTTTATCAACTCAACCATATCAACGGTTTCCTGGTCAAGCCCTTTAGGCACCGGGACGAGGTGACGATTCCCGCCGCGTCGGTCAATGCTTACTTCCGGACGTTCATTATGAAAATTGTCAATAAGGTGGAAGTGGAGGCCGAAGGATTTGAAGTGGTCCAGTACGATTCCCTCCAGGCCTGTACCCTCGAACCCGTTCAACATCTTTTTGAAAACCGCTGGCTGTTGGCGGTAAAAATGCAATACCAGGGGAGTTTTTTCGGCTGGAACGAAAGCCGGCAGCGCCGTACGTCGCTGGAAATAAAAGAAGATGAAGTGCGCATCCTACAGGTACGGCGTGACCAGGCGGCCGAAGTCAGCTACCTGGAAGTACTAAAAAAATTCCCCCTGCAGCAAACTGAAAGCCTGAGCCATTTCGAATTGACCACGGCGGCCGACAATCCTTTTGCCTTACTGGAATGGTTGGCTAATAATCGAGATGCCCTGGAAACGGCGGGTTTCACCATCGATTCTCCCGAGGTGGACAACAGGTCGCTCCAGCTGCACCTACCTCGTATTACCCTGGAAGTGGGTACGGGTTCCGATTGGTTCGACCTCAAAGGTGAAATAGTAGTGGGAGCACACCGCTTCCCTTTTCTGGCGCTGGCCAAGTACATTCGGGAAAACAACCGCTTTTACCCCTTACCCGATGGCAGTTGCTTTTTGATTCCAGAAGAATGGATGGCGCGGTACAAGCAACTCGTCGATTTTGGCAAGAAAGAGGGACAAACCCTGCGCATTACCAAGAGCCAGTATACCCTCCTGGAAGTGCTTGACCTTCCCCAGCCAGCAGAACTAGAAGCGGATCAGCTTCCTGAATACGTACCTTCTCCACTGTTGAAAGCACAACTGAGACCTTACCAGCTCGAGGGGATACGCTGGCTGGTCAATCTCTACCACCAGGAACTGGGCGGCTGCCTGGCCGATGACATGGGCCTGGGGAAAACCCTGCAAACCATTGCCATGTTGCTGTACGCCAAGGAACAGCGGGCCAAAAAGCGACAAGGTGAAAAAGAAACAGGGCCAAATTTGACCACCGGCAACCAACTGGGTTTGTTTGCCCCTGCGGAAGATGAAGCTTTCCTGCAGCCACTGAATACCCTGATTGTCCTGCCCTCGTCGCTGGTCTTCAACTGGGAAAGCGAGCTCAAAAAATTCGTGCCAACTTTATCGGTCTATCAGCATTTTGGCCCCAAACGGCATAAAGATCCGCGCCTGCTGGCCCGGTTCGATGTTATTCTAACGACTTATCAAACGGCCCTGCGCGATGTGGACCTTTTGCAGAAGATAGACTTTGAGTACATTATTTTGGACGAAAGCCAACAAATAAAAAACCGCGAGAGCAAGGTCTTTAAAGCATTAAATAATTTGCAGGCCAACCACAAACTTTCTTTAAGTGGAACGCCTATCGAAAACTCACTCAGCGACTTATGGGCTCAGATGCAATTCATCAATGAGGGGCTGCTGGGCAGTTTCAACTTCTTTCGCAACGAGTTCATCCTCCCCATTGAACGCGGGCAGGATGAAGAGAAAAAGGACAAATTGCGCAAGCTGGTAAAGCCCTACCTCTTGCGTCGGACCAAAGAAGAGGTCGCCAAAGATTTGCCCCCGTTGAGCACCCACGTCTTTTATACCGAAATGACGACGGAGCAGCGCAAGGTCTACGAAAGAGAAAAATCGTCGGCCCGGAATTACCTGTTGGACAATTTCAATTCCAATAATTCGCAATATCGGATGTTGGTGGTGCAAACGCTGACTAAACTGCGGCAACTGGTGAACCACCCGGTACTGGTCAACCCGGACTACGACAAGGGTAGCGGCAAGTACCAGGACATTTTGGAGCAGTGGGAGGTTATCCAACGCAGTGGCCACAAAGTGTTGTTGTTCAGTTCTTTTGTCAAGCACCTCGAGCTGTTCCGCCAAGAACTGGAACGTCGGGGGGCACCCTATGCCTGGCTAACCGGCGACCTTACCCAGGCCAAACGCAAGGCGGCGATTCAAAGCTTTCAGGAAGACCCCGCCGTGCAGTCGTTCCTGATATCCATTAAAACAGGCGGTACGGGACTCAATCTGACGGCTGCCGACTACGTCTTCATCCTCGATCCGTGGTGGAATCCCACCACGGAGCAACAGGCTATTGCCCGTGCCCACCGCATTGGGCAAAAAAACAATGTGATTGCGCTCAAGTTTATCACCAAAGACAGTATTGAGGAAAAAATTCTGAAGCTGCAAGACCGCAAGTTGCAGTTGGCCGAAGACATCCTGGGAGCAGGTGGAAAACTAGCATTGGATCGGGGAGATATTGAGTTTTTACTGAGCTAAACGGCGTAGATCAAGCTATTTCCTGTTAGGTTGAATATCCTTTAATCGCTGCAACAAGCCCAAGTAAGTTGTTGCGTTTGAGTAAAAAATAAAATTTTATGCGGTAAGCCGCATCCGATGTGCTATTTTCGTTATAGTTTTAACGTGATCATAATCCCTGTGCGTCTATCCTCAGCGCTCCCCAAGCCAAGTCAGAAAAAAAAGGAAAATCATTTATTAATTAAAACAATTCTAGTATGAAAATTTGCCTTACCCGAGCCAGTTTTACACTGGTAACCTTACTGATGCTGGCAGCACCTGCTATGGCCCAGTACATGGTGAAGGGTAGTGTTAAAGACGCATTTGGAGAACCCCTGATCGGTGTTTCCATTTTAGTCAAAGGCACTACGACCGGTACCGTTTCCGATTTTGACGGTAATTTTGAATTGAACGTTCCTGCAGCGGGCGAGAACATCGCTATTTTTTCCTACACCGGTTTTAAAACCGAGGAAGTAGCGGTGGAATCCAACATGGGTCAATTGGATGTCGTCATGGCCGAAGACATTGCCCGTCTAGACGAAGTCGTCGTGACGGGTTTGGCTTCCGGTGTGAAACGCTCCAACTCTGGTAATGCCGTAGCTACCATCAGTGCGTCAGAACTCATGGGAAATACGACTCCCCAAACCGTAGACAATGCGCTTTACGGAAAACTGACGGGTGTAAATATCAATGCCAACGGCGGTTCACCCGGTGGTGGTGTGAGCGTACAAATGCGGGGTATCTCTACCTTGGGCGCTGGTTCCAGCCAACCGCTTTATATCATCGACGGTGTTTACGTCAACAACAGCTCTATCCGCAACGGGCGCAGCCAGGTGAGCGGTGCCACCGGTGGCCAGAGTTCTGCCACCCAGGACGATGCGGCCAACCGCATCGCAGACATCAACCCGGAAGACATTGAGCGCATCGAAGTACTGAAAGGTCCTTCCGCCGCAGCCATCTACGGTACCCGTGCCAACGCCGGGGTTATCATTATCACCACCAAGAAAGGGGTGGCGGGCCAGTCACGGGTTAGCTTTAGCCAGGATATTGGTTTTGCCCAGGGGCAAAATTTCCAAAATTTTGACGATTGGGATGTGGCTAAGGTCAACACTTATTTTGGTTCCCAGGCGCAGTTGGATGCGCTTGCTGCCGCTGAAGCCGAAGGCCGGGTAACCAACTGGGAAGATTACTTCTATGGTGAAAAGCCTTTGTTGCTCAACACCCAGTTGAACATCAGCGGTGGTAGCGACAAGACCCAGTTTTACGTGTCTGGTGGTATCCTGTCAGAAGATGGTATTATCAAGAATACGGGCTTTGACCGCTATTCTATCCGGGCTAACGTGGATCACCGCCTCAGCGACCGGATTAAGATCAGCCTGAACTCCAGCTACCTGAAAAGTGACAACGATCGCGGATTTACCGGTAACCAAAACAATACCGGTGGTAGTATTGGCTACGCGCTGGCGTATACGCCTTCCTACGCCAACCTGTTCCCCGATGCCCAGGGCAACTATCCGGACAACCCCTACTTCAACGACAACCCCATTGCCATCCGGGACCTGGGGGTCAACAACCAGCAAGTAGATCGTTTCATCTCGGCCGGTAGTGTCGACATTGACTTGTACCAGTCGGCCAATTCGTTTCTGAAATTCCGCCTCAACGGTGGTATTGACTACCTGAGCGGTAACTCACTGGTTTATTTCCCCGAAGTACTCCAGCACCAGCGTGCCAGTAATAACCCTGGTGATTTGATGCGGGGCCGTCAGGATGACCTGAATACCAACATCCAGGCCTTCCTGAATTACAATACGAACCTGGGTAAGATCAACTCCAACACGAGCGTGGGTGCCATTCGCCTGGACCAGCGGGGAGAATACACCCTGAACCGCGGACGTGGTTTGAGTGGTGGACAGGACAACCTGGGCTGGGCCCAGGTGGTAAGCACCATCAGTCAATTATCCAGCACCGTGACCGATATTGGTTACGTGGTACAGGAAGACCTGAACTGGGAGGATAAGATCGTTATTTCTGCTGGTTTGCGTCTCGACAAATCAACGCTGAACTACAAGCAGGACGATTTTTATTCCTTTGCTAAGTTGTCGGGTGCCTTTAACATCCACAACTTTGATTTTTGGAAGATCGATGCCGTCAGCCAGTTGAAACTGCGGGCAGCGTTTGGTCAGACGGGTGGCTTACCCACCTTCGGAACGACCTTTGAATCCCTGACGCCACAATTGATCGGCGGCCAGCTGGGTGGCCAGGTAGGTACCCGCGGGGTAGATCCTAACCTGGTACCAGAAACCGCTCAGGAAATTGAGTTGGGTATCGACCTGGGCTTGTGGCGCGACAACCTGGTGTTGGAGGCTACTTACTACATCAAAGGGGTGAATGACCTGATCCTGGACCAGGTGCCCGCAGAGTCTACCGGTATTTTGGCTATTGCTACCAATGCTGCTGACCTGGAGAATAAGGGCCTCGAACTGGCCTTGAGCCTGCATCCGGTGCGCCGGCAGAACTTCGACTGGTTCACCCGGTTGATGTACTGGGACAACAGGTCCGAAATTACCCGCCTGGACATCCCCGCCTTTACGCAGGGCGGTTTTGGCCCTTCACTGGGTACTTATTTGTTGGCTAAAGGTTATTCCCCTACGACCATCGTAGGTACACCTGCTGGCCTGACTACCCCTGCCGGTGGCTTTACGGTGTACGGTGATCGTCAGCCGAATTTTACCATGTCTTGGTTCAACAGTTTCAAGATTTTCAAAAACCTGGATCTGACCCTCGTGACCCAGTACCAGGATGGTGGTAATGCCATCAACCTGTCGGCACTGTTGTGGGACGATGGTGGTACTTCACCCAACTGGGACAACGATGCCAATGGCAACGAACAGCCCGATGGACTGGATCGCCTGCTGGCCTGGGCGGTGGATGGAAATACCAGCGTTTATATTGAAGAAACGAGTTACCTGAAACTCCGGGAAGCAGGTTTGTATTATACCTTTCCCCGTGACCTGGGCTTTGTTAACCGCCTGAAATTGGGTGTTTCTGCCAATAACGTGTTGTTGTGGACCAACTACGGCGGCTATGATCCGGAAGTCAGTAATTTTGGTACGCAAGCGGTTACGGGTAACATTGATGTAACGCCTTATCCATCCGCTCGTCGGTTGTTCTTCCACTTGAAAGCTGAGTTTTAATTCCCCAATAAAAAAAACAATCATCATGCGAATTATCATGCATAAATTAATAATAGGTCTCACCCTGGTCGGCTTCTTTGCCTTTACGGCTTGTGAAGTAGACGTGGTCAATGATCCGAACAATCCTTCCCTCGGGTCGGTAACGGCCAATGCCAGTAAAGCAGAAATGCAGGTGTTGATGACCGGCCTGGAGGCCCGCCATCGGGGCTACGTAGGGAATGCGGCCCAAATGTTTGGTTGCTTTGGTCGCGAGGGCTATGCCTTTTTTGGTTCTGACCCGCGCTTCCTGAACGACTGGCTCGGGCAGGGCGGTAATGCCGAAACCTACCCCGATTTTTTTGCTTCGGATGGTACTTATGTGGACCCCTACCTGGCGGTCAAACAAGCCAATATTGTTGTTCAGGCGGCAACCAACAGTAGCAACCTGACCACCGAGGAAGCTTTCGGTTATACCGGCTTTGCCAAAACGATCAAAGGATTTCAATTGCTTTGGCCATTGATGCAACAGTACCAGAACGGTATTCGGGTGGATGTGGAGCAGCCCCTTAACCCGGGCCCAACACTGGCTTTCAACGAGGCACTGGCTGCTATTCGGGGCATCCTCAATGAAGGGCAGACCGACCTGGAAAAGGCTGGCAATTCATTTGCCTTTACGACGACGGCCGGGTTTGCCGGTTTTGATACCCCTGCGGGAATGATCAAAGTGAACCGTGCTATCGCTGCCCGGGTTGCCCTTTACGCCGGTGATTACCCCGGTGCTTTAACGGCCCTGAACGCATCGTTTATGAACCTGGCTGCCAGCTCGCCTGCTGACCTCAACGTAGGTCCGGCACACGTTTACGGCAATGCGCCCGACGAAAACAACCCCTTGTTCTACCCACTGGATGCACCTACCTCAACCATCTATTGCGTGCACCCCGGACTGATCGAAGATGCCCTGCCTAACGACGGACGGGTAGCGGCCAAGTTTGCCCGCCGGGTGAACAACCCGATCACGGATGCCAGCCTGGTTAACACGGCTACCGGCATGCCGATCGTGGGCGCCTACCAGGACGGCCGTTGGGCAACCAACATTTCCCCCATTCCTTTCATCCGCAACGAGGAATTGATCCTCATCTACGCGGAAGCTCAGGCTCGTCAGGGAGGTGATGCCGAAACCGCCATCAACACCATCCGCAACATCTGGGGCGTTGGCAACTACACCGGTGGAACCAGCACGGATGAACTGATCGATGAGATTTTGTTCCAACGCCGCTACTCGCTCTGGCTCGAAGGCCACCGCTGGGTAGATATGCGTCGACTGGGTAAATTGGGTGAAATCGATACCCGGGAAGGTGGTACCATCTACACCCAGGTCGCACGTCGCGTAAGCGAAATTGCCTGGGACGAAGGATAGATTTTCTTAAAATAAAATGATTTCAATCAGGCATTCTCTCCAGTAGGGGGGAATGCCTGTTTTTTGTGCGCCCAGCATGGGCGCAGACTCGGCGGTGCAAGTCCGCTATACGCTTGGCAGCGAGGAGTATTAGCCAATAGCAAGGGTGTCCATCGTGAGTTGGAATCTGAAGGAAGCTGGCGGCAAAGTCCTGACCTGACGAACAGAAACCGCATAGAAGGCCATTTAAGGTGGGTGAGTTTGCAAAACAGAACAAAGCCCGACCGCTGCCTGGAATCTTAGGTGGT
>Ga0208544_10000058_pt1 | contig 81032 bp, 121 predicted proteins | sample DEB08_DNA_9_FD_184526 | JGI IMG/M metagenome (GOLD analysis project Ga0208544, IMG submission 184526) | Aqueous microbial communities from the Delaware River and Bay under freshwater to marine salinity gradient to study organic matter... | ecosystem: Environmental > Aquatic > Marine > Coastal ...
GCTATTACTGCTCTAGCAATACCATATTTTCTAACACTTTTAGCCATTTCCATAGCGTGTTCTACTCTAATTGGTCTATTATAATTATTTGGCATTGTCATGATTAATGCTAATGCAGTTAAATACTTTTTAACCCCCTCATCAGTGTTTTTAAAAGTTACTAATTTTGATTTAAATTGGTTTGTTTTCTTGTAAGCCATAATATAAAATTTGTTAGTTATTAATTATTGTTCTCTGCAAATATAAGATATTATTTCCATACTACCAAATAAAATATTATTTATTTTCAATTATTTTATTATGTAGGTAATAGCTTACAAATTTAGATATAAGGTAGGTTGGAGTCTACTCTCCCCACCTTGTGCGCCCTTTGTTACTACAAAGATAAGAAAAAAAAAGAACCCCACCAAATAAATGATGGGGTATTTTTTAATTATTTAAGTCCGATTAAAGCTTTAAGTTCTTTTTTAATTTCCCTTGCAGTTTCACCTCTCCATTGCCCAGCATTTGATAAGAAGCGACCTACTATGTTTTTAGCTGAATCCATATGGTAATAGTCATCGATATTAGTTAACGTAAACATGGCTTGTAAATAAGGCTTAGCAGCGTAGTTTACTTTACAACCCCAATCTTTAGAGATTGCTTCAGCGATTTTGTAAAGTGGTCTTTTTTGATTTTCCATAATGTTATTTGTTTTATTGTTCCCTACAAATATAAGATAATATTTTAACCCCACCAAATAAATGATGGGGTATTTTAATTAATCTTGAAAGAATTGTGGGAAATCGATTCTTATATCTTCAAACTCGTTAGAATAACTTTCAAGAGCCCTTGATTTACCAGCTTGATAAACTTCGATGTAAGCTTCATTATCTGAGCCTTCAAATTCAAACTCCATTGTTAAATCACCCACCTTAACTGGTCTACTGTATTCTTTAGTTCCTACCATGTAAAGCATTCCTACTTCTCTTGCAATTCCCTGTACTTTTAAATCATTTACTCTCATCTTATTTTGTTGTTTTGTTCCCTACAAATATAAGATAATATTTTAACCCCACCAAATAAATGATGGGGTATTTTTTAATTAATTAGTTAATTTTGGAAATCGTTTTCTTAAATTATCAATTGCATCTGGTGTATAGTTAGCAGTAAATATAGCTAGTGGTTTATCACTAGAATAAGAGCTAGTAAAACTAAAACCCTCACTACTATATTTAACTAAAAATGGATTGAAACAACCGTCAAAATACTTTAAACCATATACTTCAAAATTAATTGTAATATAAGTTGGTATTGGATAACCTTTGTCATCATTATATGCATCAGATGTGCAATAACCAAATTTCTTATCAAAGGTTAAGTTTAATTGTTTAGCTAAAGCTTTAGTTGGTGCTTTAGTGAAAGTGTTAATAATTTTAGGTCTCATAATGTTATCTGTTTTTGTTCTCTACAAATATAAGACATTATTTCGACATAACCTAATAAAAAATAAAAAGGTTGGCTAACAACACCAACCTTTTTAAGAAATACAGAATAACACAAATAATAAACAAAAACTTTTAGTCGAAAGGATAGGGAATCGAACCCCTATTTGACAAAGACACGTAAGACATACCTTAATCTATATTAGTTAATTTATTAAACACTAATTATTAAACTTTCATAAAGGTAATTAGAGTTCCCAATATTACCAAATAATAATTCTTATTTACTGCATAACTACCAATATCATCGTTCGGTCAAGTTTTTACTCTAATTAAACTATTACTACTAAACTACCTTTCGTTATAAAACTTTTTAGATGTTTCTTTTTATTGGTGGCACTAAAGCACTTACTTTATGTTTCATCTACATTACAAAGATACAACTTTATTTGTTACTTTGCAACATTTTTATTTAATTTTATTAAAATTATTTTACTTAAAAAAGTTTTTAAACTAGTTACTTTTTTTGTGTATTCATCAACACCTCTTTTATAATTAACACTTTGTGATGCAGATAACTTAACATTAAAGAATTTTATTTCATCTTCAATTTCTGAAATTGATGGTGAATGATTCATATCAGTTAATTCGTTGAAAATTGCGTGTCTATCACATAATGTAACTCCAGTTATTTCATCAGTATAGGCTTCATCTTCATGCATTAATTTATCACCACACACTCCACAGAACTCTATTCCATGATGCCATCTTTTAAATTCAGTTACTGATTGTTCTGAAACTAATCCTGATTCATATAATTCAATTAAAAGATTTTTCATAATGTTTATTGTTTTATTGTTCTATACAAATATAGAGTTAATTTACCCAACCACCAAAAGTAATTGTTGGTTTATTAAAAATTAATTCAATTATTACCGAACCTAATGTAAAAGCAATAAATGTAATTCCAATAATTGCCATTATATTAGTTGTTTTTTCTAATAATTCTTCTTGGGAAATGTTGTTTAAGATTTTCATAATGTTAAAGTTTTTATTATTCAATACAAATATAAGGATTTATTTCGGTAAATTCAAGGAAAAAGTTATTTATTTTCACTACAACTTACTACTAATGAGTTTCCCTCAAATATTTTCATGGCTTCTGTTGAGTTTTTAGCGTTAACATCTTGCCATTGTTTAAAGTCGCAAGAATCATCTTCATGTAATCTACTGTTTGGAATGAATACTACTGTAAATGTTTTCATAATTATCGTTTTTAGTTTTAATGATTATTGTTTTTGTTCTCTACAAATATAAGATATTATTTCCATACTACCAAATAAAAATGGGGTTATTTTCATAACCCCTTAATTATTATACTAAACCATTTTTTACTGTATTCAAATCAGTAACATATTTAGCACCCGTTTTAGACACTATAATACAAACATTTTTTCTAGCGTTAGGTTTGAACCCAACTAATTTATGTGGCTTACCATAAATCATACACTCTCTATTGTAATCACTTTCATTAAAACCATACTTCCCAGCATTGTTTTTAAACTTTGCTTGTTCAATACTACCACCATCAGCAATCTCACCAATGTTCTCAAAGGTTACTGTACCCTTAAAACCACTATTATCATAAGAAACGTTCTCTAAGCTAATAGCTAAACCTTTTTTTGCACTTAAATCAGCTACTGCGTCATTAAATTCTTTTCTGAATTTTTGAATTTCAATTTTTGTAATCTCCATAATATACGTTTTTTTGTTCCTTACAAATATAAGACTTTATTTCCACACTACCAAATAAAATATAAAAAGGTTGGGCATCACCCCAACCTTTTTTGAACAAAACATCATAACACCCCTCTTGTAGTATAGCGAGGGGAATTTCTTTATATTATTATGAGTCTAAGACTCTATTATCTTCCATCCAATACTCCTGATACTTTCTAGCATCCCACTCATTTCGAGCCTGATATAATATAGCACCCATATTGCGTACTTCACTTATATCATTATCTCCTGATACCGTGTAATAATCTGAACCCCATATAAAGGTATCACAATTATTCGTTTTAAGTTGTTTTACCAACTCTTTATATTCTTCAGGTTCAACACTTCCAACTACTTCATTATCTAAAGCACCAACCCAAATCCTACATTTCCCTGATGGTGTAAACCAAAAATCCTTAACAACACCTCGTTTTTTATCCCAAGCAAAAGAGTATTCAAATTCTTCAGTATGTGGTACTAAACCTTATCTAGTTTTGATATATCAAAACCCTCGGTTGTTGTTGATGATAATGCTCTAAAATCTTTTGCTTCCATGATTGTTATGTTTTTGTTCTCTACAAATATAAGACATTATTTGGTAACTACCAAATTTAAATGTATTTATTTAATCTTTTTACATCTTCAGTATATTCATAATCTGAACAATATAAAAATGACATCCAAGCATCTCCATTTTCAGTTAATACATCGATAGCCCAAGTATCGTCTTCATGATGTCCACTCTTATGTAATAATGGACGGTTTCCAACATAACCTTCTGTGCGTAGTACTAAACTATCACCTTCCATTCTATCATCACTTAAAAAAGCTTTAAGGTCTGAACTATACCAATTTTGTCCTTTAGGTACGTCATCAACATAAATCTCTAATTCGTTTGAAATATCCATGATTATTGTTTTTTATCGTCTAAAATATAGGTTACTAGGGCAAAAAGGCTGAACCCAGTTATAATTACTACTGCGTAAGTTAATAGTAAGTTAGGGTCTATAAATTGAGTTTCCATGATTATTGTTTTTGTTCTCTACAAATATAAGACTTTATTTCCACACTACCTAATTTATTAACTATAAAATACTCTTAATTCATCATCAACAGCAATACCAATTACACGTTCCATTTTACTTAAAATAAGATTTCTATTTACATAAGATGTTAAATCATTTTGTATATCACGAATGTCAGTAGCTAATGTGTCGTCACTCCCAAATTTAAACCATAAGGTACAATCTTCACCACCGATATTTTCGTCTGCATGGGTTTGTATTCTATTTAAATCTTTAATGAGTAAATCTAAATCTTCACCTTTATTAAGATATGTGAAAAATGCGTTACTGCATGAATATACATATTCTATTCTATTTTCCATAATTATTGTTTTGTTTTATTCTTAAATATTGTTATAATCCTCATCTACAAAAGATACATTTTCAACAAATTCATGAGAATAAATTTCACCATCAGCTACTTCTTTATCAAGTTTACCTAAATTAATTGATTCCCATATCGATTTTGCCTCTTCTTTTGTTTTAGCTTCGATAACAACTTCGTGCCTCCAACTTTTTATAAATTGCTTTTTCATAATTATTATTTTTGTTCAATACAAATATAAGATATTATTTCGACACCACCTAATTATTTAACATATTTAAATAACTTTATAAATCTTTCACCATTAAAGACCACACCATAAACTAATATCTCTTTATCACCACCAACACACGATAACTCTATTGAACGATATTCTGTATCAGGCTCAAAGGTATCGGTTTTCATTTCAAGGGGTTTATCACCCCTTAAAACTACTATACCGTTCTTTCTAATAAGCTTACTCATCGATTATAGAATCTTTAAGTTGTTTCTGTGTTGGTGCTTTCCAATTAAGGATTTGACCTGTTTTCACATCAATTTCAAATTCAACGTAATCACCGAAATGTTCTTCTGGAAAATAGTCTGGCACATAGTCATTTCGTCTACCAACGAATTCACCGTTTTCATCTAAATAAACAAGGTCGCAGTTATCGACTGTTTTTGCACAAAGTTTAATTGTTTTAATTGCCATGATTGTTTTGTTTTATTGTTCAATACAAATATAAGATATTATTTCGACACTACCTAATTATCTACCAAGTTTCTTATCCCAATATTCTTCACGTTCCATAACACTAATGCCTATTTTGTGATGTCTATCTTCATCAGGAACTGGATTATATAATTTAGATTCCATGATTGACCCACCAGTTGAATCGATTATAATACCATTTACATCCATCTTATATGTAAGTGTACCACTCAATGGCATCTCACCATATCCAACAACCTTAACAACCTCAACATCATCAATGTGATTGTATCTGTCAAGTGTTACTATATCACCTACTTTAAATTCCTTATACATAATCCTTTTTTAAGTATATTATTATTAATAACACTTCAATTACAGATAAGTAAATCGATGCATAAAGCATTATTGAATCTGCGGTATCTTTATACTTAATATAGAGTGAGATTATTGCAATTGCCGTTAATAAAATTGTAAAGAGGATGTAAGTTTGTTTAAATTTCATAATGTATCTGTTTTTGTTCTCTACAAATATAAGATATTATTTCGACACTACCTAATTATTAAGCATAAAAAAAGGAACTATTTTCATAATTCCTTTTAACTCCACTCCACTCAATTTAAGTTTTTGAAACTATGCTAATTCTAAAGTAGATATTTCTTCATCAACTCTAGATTTATCCAATTTACTCATCGAGTCATATACTTTTTCGAACTTTTTAAGTGCTAAATTATACTCTTTTTCTTTTCCCTTCAAACCATCAAGTGCTTGTAAGGTATTCCAAATTGCCATAAGTGGTCTTATTGGTGTTAATCTAATACCACATACTGCTCTAATAAATGATGGTGTTAAGTCATACTTTTCAGCGGTATCAATAATCAGGTCATTTAAATCATCATAACTTAACGCTCTACATTTTTTTGACACTATAACCTCAACTGCTAACTCAACTCTTTTTGCTAATTCTTTGCTCATAATTTTAAATATTTTTATTATTTAATAATTTACTTGACGCTAACATCAATACTCTTTCACCATTTGCATGAACCCAAACATGACTCCTAGTTCTACCACATTCATACTGACCATTAACTACAAATGAAATCTTTCCACAGAATGCTCTGCAATCTCTTAATAACATTTCTAAAAGAAAATCATCAATTTCCATGGTCAAGGCCATTTTTTTTGTTTCATCATTTCCGTATTCACCTGTCTTATTCTTTGCAAAACTAACGACACCCTCTCTATTCCAAAAGTCAACGCATTGTAAAATGTTTTTAGTTCTGTAATTAATTTCTAAATTCTTTTCTTTGATTGCTTTGATATACATAGTTATTATTTTTGTTCAATACAAATATAAAACATTATTTCGACATAACCTAATTAAGGGTAAAATATTCCATCTAACAAATAAAAATTCCAACCACCATTACCAATGTTAAGCTCAACACCAACATCTTCACCTATAGGAACTCTAGTGCCATTTTCATAATAATAATCTTGAAAGTTTGCGTCATCCCACGCTTCAGCTTGTATTATATTACAACTATATAATCTTAATTTTTTACCCTCCATATTGTTGAACTAATATTAATGTTTGTGAATACTCTGAACGTATAACCGTTTGTTTATGTTGCATTCCAGCATATTGTAGCTGGTGATGTTTCTCCACCACACTATGACCACCAATTGGTTGCCAACCTATCTCTATCATGTCTTGAACCTTTATATTCAATCCACTTGCATTAGTATCCGTAAGTATTTTATATTGCTTTGCCATTATTCTATGTATTTTTCAACGCCAACCAATTCGCAAATATCATTATATTCTTCTTTGCCACTTGATGACATTCTTTGGAATTCAAATCCTAACTCTAATACTTTATTTTGTAACTTCTTTAATTTTGCTGGTGTCATAATATTTTAATTTAAACAGATTGAAACTATTTCAAAAATTAATTGATTTGGGTTCGATTGGTTTGGAATTGCTATTAACCCTTGTACAAAGGCATTGCTATCTTGTATAATAATACTTCTGTCGTAGTCTTGGTATAATTCTGATTTGCTCATGATTATTGTTTTTGTTCAATACAAATATAAGATATTATTTCTACCTAACCTAATTATAACTCAATTTCTTTTGAAAATGACCAATCTCTACAACCAAATCCATGATTTGTAGTGTAAATATAACCTAAAGATAAAAGTTTAGTAACTATCTTATTTGAATATTTTTGAATTGTAGTGTCATACTTATCACCATTCGAGCCACCATGATAACCATCACAAACATATGCGTAATCACCAGCTTCCATTGAATCTACACAACGTTGAATGAATGCTTTAATTTTTATTGTATCTTCTGCTACTTGTCCCATGATTATTTTGTTTTATTGTTCTCTACAAATATAAGATATTATTTCCACATAACCTAATTATTTCTTTCTTACTGACCAATCTTCACTAAAAACTTCATAAGCTTCACCATTAACTATAATAGACTTCGCCATATGACCATTAAGTTCTGATGGCATTTCTTTACCATACCCTAAAATTTCACCAACGATTTCTTTAGCATTACCTACCCTATCATCGTCTGGATGCATTTGAAATAACGCATCTTTTCTATTATTATAATCACACCTTATTAATAACATATCTTAACTAATTTAAACGTAATTTATAACCGTTGCTATTGTGAACTCATATTCGTTAACATCACCGTCTTCATCCTCTAAATTTACCTCCAAAGTATAGTTCATCGGTTGTTTGTTGTAACTTAACTTAACTAATTCAACGCCTACACCACAATACTCATCCTTAATCATATCTGGTATGTTCGATTTATTATTTGTAACACTAGCTACTTGCCCATCCTCTCTAACTACTGCGTATAGGTTATTAGGTCTTAAAAGTTCTATTTTATCTAAAATGTCTATATTCATAATTCCTTTATTATTATTTTTGTTCTCTACAAATATAAGATATTATATTCAGATAACCTAATTATTTAATAATTCATTTAAAGATTTAGGCTTTACATCAGACAATCTGACTTCATCAAAATCAACTACCGCATCACTAGGATAGTCATTTATTATCACCTTACAAATATTATCTGAAGCTTTACTATGCTCATTAATAAGGTATCTATCCTCATTTACTACTAGTACTATCATATATCTTAATAATTTTTAATTTGTGTAAGTAAATATCTCCTATCAAAAGTGCCACTACATTTATTACATGAACGTCTACCTTCTGCAATGATATTACTATATTTATGACCCGCACTTTTATGACCATTTGGGCAAGTAATACTATACTTACTATTATTTGAATTTATCTCAACGTCTGTTGTTCTTTCGGGTCTTGCACCAACACTACTTGCTATGCTTTTCCAAACATATGTGTGGTCTGACGTTCCTCTTATCTCAACATCAATGGCGTGTGCTATCTCGTGTAACATTGTATCAACCCACTCTTCAAACGTTGATTCTGAATTGGCAACTAACCATTTTGATAATTGTATTCTCTTATTGTATATTGTAGTTTCACCCGTAAATCTATTTCTTCTTCCACTTCTTACACAAGTACCAAAAGCATGTTTTTTATTTGACCATTCAAATGTCCAACCCATAGCTTTCATATTGAAAGTTCGACCTCTATATACAAAGTCCTTACTCATATGTTCAGCTACCATAGGTGCTAAACTATTTACCGTACACATTTGTGTAACGTCATTATTAATAACCTTAATTGGCGTTTCGATAGCTATTATAGTTGACTTTCTAAGACCTATCTTGATTTGCCTTAACATTTCACCCCTATCTTCTTTTGCAGTACCATAAAATGCAACAACTTCAATATCATTAAAGCCATTACGGATTAATGCGTCATAACTAGGTGCGGTGCTAATGTTTGATAATGTGTAATTCATGATGTGTTTGTTTGTTTTGTTACTGCAATATACAAATAATAAATGATACTACCTAATGATAATACATTTATTTTAAATGATGCCAATATCTAAGCATACTGAAGGGAAACCATGTGAACAACGACCATCTGGCTCAACTTCACAACCTTCTGAACAACACGCTGGAACTACCGAACCCATTGCTACCTCAATATAACTTAAACCTAAATTTGCTAATGCTTGACTACTTGTTATTTTCTTTGCCATGATGTATTGATTTAAAAATTAAATTAAACTATCGATTAAAAAACACATTGAAATTATGTATATTAAAATAATTGCGATTTTGATAATTGTCATTTTTTTCATGATTTTTCGTTTATTTTGTTAATTATTTTTATTATGTTGATTCAAAAAGAATTTCGATATAAACATATCGTCAATATCGTTATTGTTGTGTAAAAGCCTTCCTTCTTTGTCCCACAGTTTAACTGATGTAGTACTTAACTCATAGTACCCTACCAATTGACCTTCGATTTTTACTATTGATTTTGAATTATTCATAATTATCTGTTTTTGTTCTTTGCAAATATAAGATAATATTTTTAAACCTACCAAATTATTTAACATTTATTTTTAGTCGATTCATGGATTATTAATATAATCGAATTTTTCACATATCCTAATTAATAATGTTAAAGTTTTAAATTAAACCTAAAATATGTAGTTTAACGAATAAACGTGCATTTCATCTAATAATGTTTCGTATCTCGTTAATGTTTCATAAATTTGCTATAACAAACAACAACAACAAATATTTAATCTTTAAAACTTTAAAATTATGAATACTACAAAACAAATTTCAACTGCTAACACAACTAGTAAAACTTTAAGCACTAAACAATTAGCCGTATTATTAGCGACTATTACAAAGTCAACAACTGTTAGTCTTACTTACTTTGTAGACGAAAGCAAATCTCGTACTATTGGTGGTCTTAAACAAGTTCAAAAAAGAGTAAAAATAAACAATTTGTACTTAAACCACAATTATACCAATAAGGTACAAAACCTTACAGGGAATACTGAATTTGTAGCACACGAATTAAAAGGTAAGGAAAGAATTTGTAGTACAATTCTTTCATCTTTAAGTAAAAAGAATTATGGTAAATTAATGCTTGATGGTAAAATCCTACAATCTGAAAGTCGTCATTTACTTGGTTATTTTCACAATAACAAAGAAATTAAATTAAGTAAGTCTAATCCTACATTTGGACGATTTGATTTAGTAGCACCTAGTTTCTACCAAAAATCAAATTATACAAGTGGTCGAAATTCTGTAAGTTTAGAAAATGATTTTAATATGATAACCCCATTTTTATCTGCTATTGAAAGCATTAAAATACAAGGGGTTGTGTATCTTATAGAAAATTAAAATGAGGTACTTAAAAGTTCTTAAAATAAGCCTAACGAAAGTTAGGCTTTTTTATGTTAAAAAATTAGGTATTGTCAATATGATATTAATGAAATTAAATGTTAAATTATTAGGTATTGTCATATATACATTTCTTTAAAACTTTAACACTATTAATTAGGAATATATTATAACTCATAGGAGCAACGCTAAGGCTATGTAATTTTCTGGAGGTATATGAACTATACCCCCCCCTATACCACCCCTCCCTATGCACCCCTGCCCCCGTATCCTCCCTCACTATCCCCTCCCGTATGGGGTAGAAAAATGGGGGACGGACATGTAGATAAAATTTTTCCAGGGATTTTTTCACTTTCTTTAAAGTGGTATTGTTATATGCTAAAAAAATTTTCTAAAAATTTTTAGGGGTAATTATTTGTCTATGTTAAATAAAGTTATTAAGTTTGTAAAAACATTACTATATTGATATTATGATAACAGCATTAGGCTTAAAATAGGTTTAGGTGAGTTACGAAAGATTTATAGTGTAAAAATAAGTGATTAAATATTTGTTTTTAATAATTATTATCTTTATATTTGCATAAAATAAATAAATTATGATAACAATTATATTATTAGTAATAACCTTTTTAGCTGGATGGTATTTAGGCGGTAAGGATGAATAAGATAAAGAATAAATCAATTATGACACCAAAAGAAAAGGTAAAGTATTTAGAAGATGGTTAGTAGATTTCTACCTTAAACTACTATCAGATGTTAATCCACTAAATAGCTACACAAAAGCTGCAAAAACGGCATCACAGAAGTGTGTAGATGAGATAATTGCATTAAACGAAAGGACTAAAAAAGAAATTAAACATAGATTTAATATGGATAATTGGATTAAAGAATGGCAAGAAGTTAAACAAGAAATAGAAAATTATGAATAAGACACAAAAGGTATTTTTTGGTATAACCATTGGGTTATTATTGGGTTTAATATTAATATTAATACCAATTCATATTATGAGTAAGTATTATATATGTTTAGGTTTAATTATTATAGTATCATTTATTTATGATGGTGCAATAACGTTTAAAAAGCCTATAAAGAAGTTAAAATATAATTGGGATGATATCACACATTTGAAATGGGTATATAATCGGATGAAGCATGTTCATAATGAGAATTCAAATTATGATTATATGATTCGATTAAAAAATATTATTGAAAAATTAGAGGATAATGAATTGTGATTTAAATGAAGCTATATTAGAGGATTCTTATTTAAAGGCATTATTAGATAAGAAGGTTACATTATTAAGTAATGAAACACCAGCATATTTAATTGACACAGATGTCACATTATGTTCAAATATTGAGATTATGAAAATTGTATCTAATATAGATTCATTGATGGAATCTAGGGTATTACAGATAAAAAAAAATTTTTTAAAAAAATAAAGAGATATGGCAAAGGTTACGATTTTAAATAATTGGGATACTAAGAATGAGCGAATATATAAATTATTATCACCCAATCATAAGGAGCGGATGGATAAATTGATGTTACGGGAGCTTGAATTAAATATACCTATAAGGCGTAAGAGTTTTGAGGCTTTATTCCGAGAGGAATTTAATCCAAGTGGTATAAGTAGTTTATTAACTATTGTTGAGATAAATGATATGCAAGAGCAATTATTACGAATGGAGATTAATTATTTTTATAAATAATGGCGACTAAATTATTAAAAAACATACTCAGGGAGTCTACGGAAACCATTGGTGATAAAGAGATACATATTATCTTAACTGAGGGTCAAGAAATAGAATTAAAATTAAAAGGTAAAAGAGGTAGTGGTAGGACTATTTATATAAAGGATTTATATAATCAGTTATATAATATTGACCCAAAAGATTCAAATCTTAATGATGGGCCAGTTAAAATAATTGTTAGTAAACCTAAGCGTGGGGATAACAAGATGATATCCTTACATGATTTAAGGTCACACAATGCAATATCCGTATTAGAACTTGGAATTAAGGCAAAGTTAGACCAAATAATTAAGAGTGTATTAGATAGTTATAAATGAGACAAGTAAAAGGTATTGTAGAGTTACATGGTGATTACATTGAGTATAATAAAACCAAAGGTGGTGATTACGTTAAAATAGAAGGTGTTAGCACCTATGATTTTCAATCAGTTATCACATCACAGACTAAATCATGGAAAATAGATTTGATTAGTGAAATATGTTCTGAATTTAATTCAAAAGACATTAATAAGATTTGTAATACTATTAATGAGTTATATTCTAAAGATGATTTAGAACAAGCTTGGGATTCAGCAATTTCGTATAATAATGCCCTAAAGCGTATAAACATGGGTGTATCAAATTACCCAGTACCAATTCAAGACTCAAAAGAAGTGTATTTAAAAGGTAAAAAATGATTACGGGTTTCCCGTAGTTGTCAACGCTAAAGCGAGTTAATAAGGTTTTTTTTAAGTAAAAAAAAGTTTTTTTATTATTTTGTTTATATTTATTACATATGTGCAATACAACAATAGCAAAGGCCATTCTTAAGCGATTAACAACCCGTACTGAGCGAGAATTATATTATTTAAAGTATGAGGGGGGTGATTACGATGAAATGTCCGAAACACTTTTTAAAGTTATTAAAAGTATTTGTAAAATTCGTGGCATTTCGTTTCCATTGTATAAATGGGGTGGTGTTATTAATTTAAAAAAGGATGATTCTACAACTTATCTTTCACTTAATATATTAGCTGATGAATATAATATTATTTTAGATTTCACAAAATTTTAGGTTACAAATTTTGTTATTATAAATAAAAATTTTATATTTGTTAAATGATTTTATTTATATATTTAACACACGTCATATATTATACTATAGGTCTTAAAGTTTTATTTAAGGGTTCTTTATTTGATTCTTTTTTATTAGGTTTAATATGGCCAATTTGGGTATTTAGTGAATTAAAAAAAAACATAATTAAATGGTTAAAAAAGTAATAATATCCCTTGACGAGCATTTATTTGATATTTTATTAGATGTTCAACAACGTACAATAGGTTTAGATGATGGTTCTAAACGAATACAAACATTATTTAATAAATACACTAATCTTAAAGATAAGGGTTGGAGTGATGACTGGTATGAACAATAATTTAATAAATAACAATGGAATTAAATAGAACTAAATTAGAAGGTGTTTATATAATTGACGATATATCCGTTTGGGATGATTCTCGTGGTAATTTTTTCGAAAGTTATAATATAAAAGAGTTCAATAAATTAGTTGGTTTGTATAATTTTGTACAAGACAATGAATCTATATCACATAAGAATGTTATAAGGGGTTTACATTACCAATATGGTGAGCATGCCCAAGCTAAGTTAGTTAGAGTTATTAGTGGTTCAGTATTGGATGTAATTGTTGACATTCAGGTTAACTCACCTACATTCGGGGAGCATATTAAGGTTTTATTAAGTGGTAAAAATAAACGTCAAGTTATGATACCTAGGGGTTTTGCACATGGGTTTTTATCATTAGAGGATGACACTATATTTTCATATAAATGTGATAATTTTTATCATTCCCCATCAGAGATGGGTATAAGATTTGATTCACCAGTATTAAATATTGATTGGGACGTTTTTGGTGCTGAAATCATATCGGATAAGGATTTATTATTACCTAATTTTTCCACTATTTCTTTTTAGGTCTTTTAGCTACAATTTTTTTCTTAACGGCTTTTTTTTTCTTTTTACGTTTCCACGTTGGTTGACCAAGTGTTTTACTTCTAAGACCTTCATCGATAAGAATTTTTTTAACTGCAAATTTTTCAGTAAGTATTCTAAGGTTTAGATTCCATTTAACCTTAGAACGTTCTTTATGTTCTTGAAAACAAGAACCTATATATAGTTCTACAGTTTTCTTATCCCATTTATTAACTTTTGCGATATGGTCATATGCTTGTTTCTTTTTACCTATTGCAATAGTTCTACCTATATGTTTTACCTGGTGACATTTTGGGCAAAGCGATATAAGCCCTTTTAATAGTTGTGTACCATCTTTCTTATAGTCCCAGATTTCATGACATTCTAGGGCATGTCTATAGCCTTGGTCTAGGCCAGAACCTTTACATATTTCGCATTTAAAGTTAGCTTTTTTATATGAAGCTTTTCTAAGTCTATCCCATTCTGATTTTGGTAATATTGAGCGTACATTTGTATAGAAAGAAGTTGAAGGGACTAATTCCACTGTTAATTTAGGTTTTGTCATATTACAATATATTTATATTAAAGTAAATAGTAAAGAAATGAAGGTAAGATTAACAGAATCTCAAATAAAAAGGTTACCAATAAATGAAAATTTTGAAAATAGTCCATTATTTAAAATTTATGAAAAGGATTGCGCTGACGCTAATAATAAATTAAATTCTTATTATGGTAGATTAATGTCTTATAATGTTTCGGACATTTTAACTGAAAGGGTTAATCGTGAGATTTATAATATTGGTAAAATAATGGATGAATCTTATGATAAGGTATATAAATTATATAGAACTTTAGAAAGTAAGATTGAAGATAAGATTGGTAGTGCTATTGATACTGACGCTGAATATGATGTATATGATAAATACCAACCAATACAGAGTAAAGTATATGAAAAGTATACTGTTATAGACACTAAGAAGAGTGTTTTAGATGATTTATCTTATAAATTACAATCACTATACAATGACCTAGAGGATAATGAAGTTAATTTAAATAAAACATTTGGTGATATTGAAACTATTGAGATTTAGGTTTAGTGGTTTCATACCCTTACTTTTATACCAAATCTCCACCATAACAATTCAAAATAATTATATTTTTTCAAAGGTATTTGAGTTATATACCATGAAGTTTTGAGTAAACTTCCATCTTGGTACCAACCAACCTTTTGTATTTGAGTTATAATCACCAGAGAATGTTTTAAACATTAAAATTTGTTTATTTTCTTCTATTATTTTCAATAGGTCTTCAGTTTTAATATACCAAATTTCATTGAGATGTTTATAATAAGTAACGAACCATTTGGCTTCTGTTACCATTATACCTGATTTCTTTCCACGACATTCTACTTCGACAAATATATTCCCAGTATCAAATGTTGGTTTACAGAAGACGTCTGTCTTAATTTCATATTTTATTTTTTTACCGTTTCTTTCAATAATGACATCGTAGCGATTATCTTTATTATCTTGTAAGAAAGTCCCACCAAGTTTTTTTAGGTGTTCTATCACTCTCTTTTCACCGTCTTCACCTTCGATAAGGTCCTTATTGAATTTATAATGTGCCATATTAATATATTTGTTTAAATATATGGTTTTTTATAAAAAAGTCAAACTATTTATTGTGTAGCAAAAGCTATGAAAATATATTGGTTATGAAGTTTGATTATGCTACATTTTTTTATAAAACATTTTTATTGATATTAATATCAGCTCAACTATATTCCATATATTTTCAGGTTATTAATTTATATACTATTTTAATTAACATTTTACTATCGGCATATTTAATATTTAAGTATTATTTATTACAAAATTTAAATGTTAAAGCTAAAAACTTATCATTAACATTACCAGAATTTTTAATTAAGCGTGGTGAAAAGTGTGATGATTTTTGTAAAAAGTGTAATAACGTTAAATTAAAATAGAATTAACATATTTAATAACCAATTCTTTACAATCACGTTGGTTGTAACTAAAGAAGTTGATAACAGTTTTAATTATGTCGGAAGCGATTAATTCGTGGTTTATATTGGTAGTTTTATTTAATTTATAGATTTTTTTATCTTTACTAACATAACCTTGAGGTATTATAATGGCACGAGACCATTTATTTTTTTCGTTTTTAACTCTTTTGATTGGAAATTCAGATTTAATAAAATCTGAAATCATGATTTTAACTTTTTCATTCATAGTTATTAATAAATATTTAGTTTTTAAATAAAAATTCACTATATTTGTTAAATGAATGGAGTACCGTTAAATTATTTTATAAATTTATTTATTACTGAAGAGATTATAAAATTTTATAATTTGAGTCATAAGAAAAACGAGATGGAAGGATTAAACGTATATTTCACTTGGTTTAATTATGTTGATATATATATTAGTAGTAATAGTAATTATCCAGAAAAAATAGAAATGTTAATTTGGAATTTAAATAAAGCTTTGGGATTGATGTATGGATTCAATTCAGGGAAAGCTATTGAGTGCATTATTAACTATTTTGTTGATAATGATTATAATAAGTATCTAAACCTAGTTATAGAAGACAATAAAGGTTTAGTTTATAAAAAATAAAAAATTATGGGATTAGAAATTAAAAGTAAAGAATTTAAAACACTTCTATTAGAAAAAGAAGTATTGGTAGTAGATTTTTGGGCACCTTGGTGTGGACCATGTAGGACACTAGGGCCAATTATTGAAATGGTAAACGATGAAAATGTAGATGATTCAGTAGCGGTTGTTAAAATAAATGTGGATGATTCGACAGATTTAGCTAAAGAATATGGTGTTAGAAGTATACCTACTGTCATTTACTTTAAAAATGGTGAGGTTGCCGATAAAAGCGTTGGAATCACATCAAAAGTGGATATTCAAAAAATTATAACTGATTTAAAATAAGTTAAGTTATATTAAAATCTTTGAAAACCCTCTTTTTTGAGGGTTTTTTTATTTTATAAGTATATTTATTAGTATGAGTAAAAAATTAATCATAAGTGAAAAGCAATTAGGTTTGATTAAAAACTATGTCAATGAAACTGTGGCCAATGTTAGACTAAAAAATAAAATAAACGATTTTTTAGAATCAGATTATGAGCCGTCAGGTGGTGTTGAGAAAATGGGTAATGAGTTTTATAACATTGCTTTAATTAAAAAGAAAATTGATGGTGAGTCGATTACACCAAAAGCATTATGTGATTATCTTTGCCACAAATTTGTTGGGGTTGATAAATCGATTATTAAAGATAGTTTAGAGGGATGGTATCAGGGAGATTTTAATAAAGAGACTGGGATGCGAAAAAGGAAATGATTTAACATTAATATTAAATTATAAGAACTTATCATCTCAATATTAGACTGATAGGTTTTTTTTTTGTTTTTGTTTGTGATTTTGGTATAACTTTTTGATATTTATAGTAAGTTTAAAAAGGTATATTATGAAAGTAAAAAATTACAACCTTACTAGTCTTGGGGATAAATTCTCAGGTCGAATCCACGAAGCTTTTAGAAGTAGCTCCATTAATAAATTTTACAGCAACATTGAAATTGATAGAATGATAACCTATAATGAAATATTAGGTGAGTTCATTGATTTAGGTTATTTAGATTTATATAATGAATTTGAAAATAGAATTAGTGAAGGTGAAAACCCAAATATTATTTTGGAGTCTATTATTATAAGAAGTGACGAAAATAAATCAACATTAGGATACCTATTAAACATGATTCAATATTATATTGATAGTGATATAACAAAAATGTTCTTATAAGATTGTTTTAATTGATTTTTATTATTATATTTGCATTCAAACTGTAATGTGAGCAAAGATAAAACACCCATAAAACGAATTGAATTCCTTGCAAAGAAATTTCAAGTATTTGACAAAGAGGATTTAAATGAGATGTCGATTGATTGTCTTAATGGAAATTATGTTGGGGTTTACAATGTTGGTGAAGGTGATGTTCACCCCATAGTTGCGTTACATACATGGAATCAGCGTAAGTATAAGAACACTGGTGAGTATATTGTTGATAAAGTAAGTGTTTTCGAAGATGTATTCATAAATATGGTTCAATCCGACCCGACTGAGCATAAAGAATATGTGCAATGGATGTTAACTACCTTTGTTAGATTTATTAAGCAAGGTAATCAGGTTGGTGCGATAAGGTTTGTCAATGAAGATTTATGGTTAGCTTCGGAATATTTAGAAATATTTCATTCTGAAAAACATAAACCAAAGTTTAAGGCTCTTTGTTCTGGTAATAAAGCGTTTAAGGATATTGAAGACCCTTCAAATATCAATCAATACCGAGATTTATCTCAATTATTTGATGCTATTGACCCTTATGTTATTAGGAGTACCAGTAAGTTAGAGAAAGATATTAGGGTAGCATCTAAGTTAGGTGATGGTAGAATTGAATATGAAGATAGGAAGGTAATCATTTTTATACCAAAAACTATTAAATCTAGTAGATTATTTGCTAGTTTTACTAGATGGTGTACAACAACTAATAAATCAACCTTTAATCATTATGTGAATAATTTAACGTCTAAAGGTACTAAATCAAAGCTTTATGTTATAATACCAAAGACTTTTTTATTAACGGATGATGATAATAAAAAAACAAGTGAGTTATATCAGCTTCATTTTGAGACCAAACAATTTATGGATAGGTCTGATAGAATGATAAGTAATATGAGTGCATTGTTAAGGTATAATGTTGGACTACGTGATTATTTTTATGATGAATTAATTGGTTTTGCTAGAGCAAATCATAAGAATTACCAAAATAATAAATATGTTGATGGCTTAAAATCATTTGGTTTCGCTAATATTATATTTGAAGTATTACCCCCTAACATCAATAAGATTATGTTGAATGGTGAAGAATTAAGTGATACGTCATCTATTGGTAAGTTTGATAAGTTAGAAATATTATTTATTAATAATTGTAAAATAGGTAATTTACACCCAAGTATTGGTGAGTTAAAATTATTGGGTAGTTTATCATTACCAGGTAATAATTTAAAAAGTTTACCTAGTAGCATAGGTAGATTAAAGAATTTAAGAATAATAAACATATCTGGTAATTTCATTGAAAGAATTCCAGAGAGTATAAGATTTTTAGACAAAGATAATGGTGGTAGTTTAGATTATTTTTCTTATAGTAAGAACCAACTTAGCGATGAGTTGGTTAATAATTTAAGGGAATGGTTACCAAATGCTATCATTAATGAGTTTGAAGGTGAAACCTAATATATAAAGAAGATGGAATTAAAGGACATTGAATGGAAAAGGTTGAGTGTCCTCACTGTAATAAAATGGTTGATAAGGGGAATGGAAAGAGGTGGCATTTTAAAAATTGTAAATTAAATTTGGTAGATTAAAATATTTTTAGTATATTTGCATTATTATTAACAATTAATTAAAAATAAAATTATGAAAAAAGTATTAGTAGTATTAGTGTTAGCGATTGGATTTGTATCGTGTTCTGAAGGTGATTTATTTGATGTGTCATGTGATTGTGAGTATGTTACTTATGATAATGGTGTTGAAACATTTCGTTCTAGTTGGGATGCTTCTTGTGATGACGAAGTATTAAATACGTCAACTTACACATACTCTGATGGGTCAACAGTTACAACTGTAACTAAAATTGAGTGTCGTTAAGCGTACGCAGCCAGGCTCAGGGGCTGACAAGCTGTGTAATTCATAATTAATTTTATTTTTTGTCATCTTTTTGTATATTTATTAGTATAAATTTATAATTAAGATGGCAAACGATAAAAAAGTAACGATTAAAGAAGAAAAATTAGTTGATTTAATCAATGATATAGTTGAGAAAACTATTGCAGAAAGGAATTTAGTTCCATCAAAAGTTATTCCAGCAAAACCTAAGAAAATGACTGTAACTGAATCTCAACTTAGAGACCTACAAGCTAAGGGTGTAAAAATCAATAGTATTGTAAATAAAAAGGTAATTCTTGAAAATGGTGATGAAGAAATGGCGAGAGCAGAAAGCTTAGAAAAATTATTTAGAACTCCTGAAGGTTATCCACCAATAAATTCTTTAGAAGATTTAATTTCTCAAGCAATAGATATTACCCATAAATATGATTATAGGTCTGATGAAGTTGGACGAGCAGCAGCTCATATAGCAAGACGCTTTGAACTTCCAACACATAACTAAAACTAAAGAGTACGCAGCTTCAAGTGGGGCTGACAAGTTGTGTAATAGTTGATAATATTTAGTTTTTTATCTGTTTTGATTATATTTATTAATAAATATTAATGTCATGATAGATAAAAATTCTAAAGTAGTAAAGATAAATGAAAGTAAATTGGTTGATTTAATTAATGATATCGTAGAGAAAACGATTGTTGAGAGAAATTTAACCCCAGCTACTAACGTTGAGAAGAAGCCTAAAAAGATTACAGTAACTGAAGCTCAATTGAGAGAATTACAATCTAAAGGTGCTAAAATCAATAGCATTGTAAAAAAAAAAAGCTTAATTAAAGAAGGGTTACCATTAAAACAAAAAGTGAAAGAAGCTCCTACATTTGGCGGTCAAAAGGTTTCACAAGACCAATATGACGAGCTACAGCATGATAAGGGTAATATGGAAAAGGCTATGACGGATGCTTTTAAGACTCCTGATGGTTATGAAATGAAAAATTATATTGAAATTGGTGGTACTTATAATACCGAAGATGGTGATACAGTTAAAGTAGTAGGCGAAACTCCAGAGGGTCATATCCGAGTAGTTTTAACCCATGGTCAAGATACTATAGACCAATACAAAAAATGGGGTTTACCAGCACCACCACCTTTAAAGATTGCGTGGAGCAAGGTACAATTTGACACAATTATGGGTCAAATGGATGACCATAATGAATCACAGTATCAAGGTGAGAGACACGGATATTAAAAGTTAAAAATAATTTAAGAAAGGCTAACCAAAAGGTTAGCTTTTTTTGTTTACTTACATACCACTTTTAGTATATTCTATTATGGAAAGAAAAATAATAGAACAGTTAATAAAAAGTTCAAGGGTCTTAGCGAGTATAGTAGTAGAAGATGAATTTATTATGGCCGCTGAAAAAGCGTTTGACTGTAAAATGAATGGTGTTACCTCGTTTACACCTTGGAAATTCCCTTCCAATTTACCCAAAGAGTATAACATTGGTGTTATATATGGTGCATCTGGTAGTGGTAAATCAACCTTATTAAATGATTTTGGGGTTAAAAAATCTCACAAATGGGATTACAAAAAAGCAATTATATCACATTTCAAATCACCTGATGATGGAATTAATAAATTAAGTGCGGTTGGATTGAATTCTATACCAACTTGGTATAAACCATATCATGTTTTATCTAACGGTGAGAAGTTTAGAGCCGATTTAAGCCGTTCAATTAAAGATAACGCTTCAATTGATGAGTTTACATCTGTAGTAGATAGAAACGTAGCTAAAGCAGCTTCAGTGTCATTATCTAAGTATATTAAAAATAATAATATTAAAAATGTGGTCTTGGCGACTTGTCATGAGGACGTTTTAGATTGGTTAGAACCAGATTGGGTTATAAATACGAATAATGGGGAGGTTTATGACGGAAATTTTTTCAAAGGCCAGACATCAATATCGAAATATATCGAACAAACTATAGTGTCTGGCCTATGTTTAAAGACCATCACTATTTAAGTGGTGTCATTTCTAAAGCTAGTCGTTGTTGGGTTGGTGTTTGGAATAATAAAATAATTGGTTTTAGTGCTAGTATGACAATGCCATCTGGTACACTTAAAAATGCTTGGCGAGAGCACAGAACTGTTATATTACCCGATTATCAAGGATTAGGTATTGGTGTTAGATTTTCTGATGCTATTGCTCAAATGCACATTGATGAAGGTAAAAGGTATTTTTCTAGGAGCGCACATCCACGCATGGGATTCTATCGTGAAAAATCATCGCTATGGAAACCGACATCAAAGAATCGGAAGTTGAGGACTGATATTACTCACGACAATATTTTCAACAATCATTATGCTGATAATAAAAGGGTTTGTTTTAGTCATGAATATATTGGACCTGTTTAGTTTTCTTATAATGAATTATAAGTGACCGCTATCATAAAGGTCTTTTTCTATTATTTTAGCTATAGTATCCTCAAGCCCTTTTTTAGAAACATATTTTAAGTTATACATTTTAAGTACGTTTGCTATCACTTTTTTAGCAGATAAAGTATTTTTCTTAACAACACTAGTTAAATTAACCTCTAACGGCCCTTCGTCATTTTCCATAATTTTTATTTAAAATTTTTAATTACCACTTGAGAAATAAAATAATGTTTCACATTCACTATTTTTCTATTAAATTTAAATTATAATCTTTAGCCACTTTGGTTAAAATTCTCTTTAATTGCTCAATTATGTGGTCAAATTTATTTACATCATTTTCACCTATCATAAAATAACGTTCCCATAACCAACCCCTTAAATTACTTAAATTATCAAAGTCATGTATTATTTTATTTTTTTTATTTAAGTTATTCAATAATAGATTTGAATAAATTGGAATATGAACTAACGAGATAAGTTCCACATATGAAGACTCACCATTTGTTTTAACGCAAATGTCTATGTCTAATATATTATCACCCTTATCATCTCTTAGATATAACGTCATTTTTATTTCACATATGAAATTACATTTATTTTTGCAATATAACACAAAAAAAATGACTTAAACAAGTTTAAGCCAAATTTTAATTTATTTTAATGTGGTGTTCATTTTAAATGTGTGTTCATGTAAACACTAGTGTCCCCTATTTAAGATTAAGTAGTTTGGTGATATTCTAGTGAATCCTAATTTATTCCAGAATTGAATGCCTTCTGGTTTAGGTGCTACAATAATTGAATTTTTTTCTTTGAAAATACCCCAAAGAGATTTAACTGCTTCATTGATTATATAAATTGTTTCATAATCTTTTTTAAATTTAACAGCTACAATTTCTATCGTATCATCAGTATTAGCTGGTGCAATCATAATTATACCAGCATTTCTATCGTTATATTCAACTAATACTGAAATTGTATCTGGAGTTTCATCGGTAACTTTTAAGTTAACTTCTTCCTTAAGAATTCTTTTTATTATTTCTTTGGTAGATTCCTCCATTTTCTTTTCAGCCTTCTTTAATTCTTCATAATAATCTAAAAACTCAAATATATGGTCTATTGCTATTTCCTTAGCAATTTTTTTATCATCTGTGTGCTCCATTTCTATTTTAGCACCTTTATCAATAGCTTTTTTAATGGCATCAACGGTAGTCTTATGTTTTTTAGCGATGTTTTCTATTGATTTATTATCAGCTAAACCACCTTTTATTTTATCATTTTTCATAATACCTATTTTTATATAAATATACCTATTTTTATATTATTGTAATATCTTTAGGGTTAAATACCATTCTAACCGTTGATTTTATTGAACCGCCTTCATATGAATCTAAAACTCCAACGACATCAATAAAATCAAACCCAAACCATTCACCAATGGCAGCAATCACGTCTGTTTTTATCCCGTCTTTTTTATTTGTATAGTAATTAAATTGGTTTAATACCGTGTTGAATTCGTCTTCACTAACCCCCGCACTTACAAAACCTCTTTTTACTTTATTAGTATCGATAAATCTAAACCTATCACCACTTGCCACAATTTTAACACCCTTATTGGTATTAACCTTAACTTTTAAAAGCTTTTCGACTGCATCTTGGTAGTCGAACGCTCTTTTAGCGTTGGCATAGGTTCTAGCAACACTAGAGTCATTGGTAATAAATATCGGTTTTCTCATTTTAAACTGACCATAAGTTTTAGATACCATATCTAAATTTTTATGATAAGCATCGTCATCACCGTTTTCCCTACTAGTCTTTAAATTTTGTTGGATAGCATTATACGCATCCAAATCTTTTATATATTTAATTGAGGTTTCTCTATTTGAGAACCCACATTCTTTTTCTAATTCCCTAACATCTGGCGTACCATGATACCAAATATCTGATTTTTCTAAACCTTCTCTTAAGTATGTTTTAATAATTTTTAATGACATAAATTTAATAACCTATTTTAGCCCAACGTGTTTTACCACTCATTATACTATCTTTAAGTATCACAAATATTTGACCTTCTAATATAACATCACCATTACGATTTGTATTACGAAACTTACGATTTCCAATAACACCATATCTAATACTTCGAGTTGAATTTGGTTTCCACAACCCAAATTCTTTATTTTCAGGTTCAATTAACACATTACCGTTTGATTCTTGAATTTGAACATACCCAACATTTTTAAATAATGTTTTAAGTTTGCTAACTACAGTATCATTAACCCCTTTAATTCTAATGTAATCACTATAAGCTTCTATAGTATTTTCTTGTAACGCATATTCCCATAAGTCATCAGTTTTTACTAACTGCAATTTTCTTATTGAATCGTATGCCATTTTAATTTTTTCTAATTTTTCTTTTTCCCCTTGAAGGTTTTCTTCTGAAATTTTTAAGTCACCGACTAAGTTCTCCGCCTTTATTCTTAAACTATCGGAAACGACCAACAATTCTTTTTTAGCATCCCTTTCTTTAATTGCAACAGCTTTAGAATCAATTGCTATTGATGTTGTGTAAAGGGCTGTTAGTACTAAACACAGTACTATAACCCAAAGAATATTATTTATAAGTCTACCTTTACGTGCAGTCTTATTAGTATCTCTAATTAAATCTTTTATATCACTCATATTAAAACTTTTTTAAGTATTTATGTAAATAGCCAAATCATTTTCAATGGAAATTATATCTGGTTCAGTATTTGGGACAATACCATGTTCCATTCTCGTTATTGTTTTTTCAAAAATTCTTAACCCCTTTAATTTTCTTTTTTGAATTTTAGAACTATTAAATGATTTAGAAATAAATGCCACTGGAAGAACTTCACCGATAAACCCAGCTACCGTATCCATATGTTTAGAAATTTCTTGTAACTTTGTAATTAATTCAGGCTTAAACATAAGTAAACCACCCACGGTGACTGCAATCACCGTACCTATTATAATATAAATTCCATGAGATTTAATTTGGTTGTTAAGCTCATCTTTATAGAATTCAATATCATCTTTTAAATCTTCAATTAATAAAACTTGTTTTGACGAAAGTGTTTCCATAATAATAAATATAAAAAAACCTCCTAAATGGAGGTTTTTTTATATTTATTTTATGATTTTAATACCTTAAAGGTGATACCATCCTTAATATTATATGATAGTTTAATAGTCCCACCTTCTTTTAATTCGCCATCCATAACGGCATCAGTTATTGGGTCTTCAACATATTTTTGAATTGCTCGTTTAAGTGGTCTAGCACCATATTCTTTATGATAACCTTCTTTAGCAATAAATTCCATTGCAGATTTATTAACTACTAACTTATAATTTAATTCTGAAATACGTTCTTTAACTTCATTAATCTCATTTTTAATTATAACATTAATATTTTCTTGGCTTAGTGAATTAAAAACTATTGTTTCATCAATTCTATTTAAGAATTCAGGTTTAAATTTATCTTTCATTGCTTTTTTAATGATACTTTTTGCTCTTTCTTCTTCATCAATGATTGAATTACTGGTTGCGTAACCAATTCCACTCCCAAATTGTGATAATTCTTTAACCCCAATGTTTGAAGTCATTACAATTAGCGTATTTTTAAAATTCACTTTTCTATCATTACTATCAGTTAAATGCCCTTCATCTAAAACTTGTAATAATAAATTAAAAACATCTTCATGAGCTTTTTCAATCTCATCAAAAAGGATTACTGAATATGGTTGTCGTCTTACAGCTTCAGTAAGTTTACCACCTTCACCATATCCAACATAACCTGGGGGCGCACCAATTAATTTAGACATTGCATGTTTTTCCATATACTCTGACATATCAACTCTTATCAAAGCTTCTTTATCACCAATAACTTGCTCGGCTAATACTTTAGTTAAATGTGTTTTACCAACACCAGTTGGGCCTAAAAAGATGAAAGAACCAATTGGTTTCTTACCACTTCTAATCCCTAATCTACTACGTCTGATTGCTTTTGAAATCTTTTTAACTGCTTCATCTTGACCGATAACATCTTTCTTTATATCACGCTCAAGGTTCTTTAAAGTGTTTGTCTCAGATGTTGTCACTTTAGTTAAAGGTATTCCAGTCATGGTTGAGATAACCGTTTCAACCATTTCTGGTGTAATTACAGTTTCTTTTTTATTATTTTTATCTTCCCACTTATACATCATATCATCCAACTTAAGCTCACAATCCTTACGTCTATCTCGTAAAGTAGCAGCGTCCTCAAAGTCTTGTTTATTGATGATATCCCTCATCTGTTCCTTAAGTTTAATTATCTCACCCTTCAGCTCTTTTATTTGACTAGGTAATTTAATATCAATATTTGTAGAAGCCCCAGATTCATCTAAAATGTCAATAGCTTTATCAGGCATTGCTCTATCTGAAATATATCTATCTGCTAACTTAGTGATTAATTCAATAATTTCAGTACTATATTTAACATTGTGATACTTTTCATAGTTACCTTTAATATTATTTAAAATTTCTACAGTTTCAGGTAATGTCGGTTCTTTAATTAAGACTTGTTGAAATCTTCTGGTTAAGGCACCGTCAGTTTCAATATTTTCTCTAAACTCATCCAATGTTGTAGCACCGATTACTTGTATTTCACCTCTTGCTAAAGCAGGTTTAAAAATATTTGAAGCATCCAAAGAACCTGATGCATTACCAGCACCTACAAGTGTATGTAACTCATCAATAAAAAGAATTACATCTGGATTTTCTTTTAGTTCAGTTAGAATTATTTTCATTCTTTCTTCAAATTGCCCACGATATTTTGTTCCAGCAACAATTGAAGCTAAATCTAATGAATATATTTTCTTATCCATTAATGGTCTAGGCGCATCACCTGATTTAATTAATAACGCCAAACCTTCAACTATCGATGTTTTACCAACCCCTGGTTCGCCAATCAAAACGGGATTGTTTTTTTTCCTTCTTGAGAGTATAGCCGTTACACGTTTAATTTCAGTTTCACGACCTACAACTGGGTCTATTTCATTATTGGATGCCGCTTTAGAAATATCTCTACAGAAACCATCTAAGGCTGGGGTTTTAGACGTACCAATCTTTCTAGTTGGCTTCTTTCTTTTTGAGTTATTTGGTGCACTTTCGAAGTCTTCATTTGGTATATTATCACCCATAAGTTCGTTTTTAAAAATTTTATAATTTAGGTTAAGTTTTACTAACATTTTTTGACCAACACAACTAGTTTTTAATATTGCCAACATAATATGGGCATCACTAATTATTTCATCCCCCATTTTATCACGTTCACTTTGCATATACTCAATGACAAGTTTAGTTTCTTTGCTAGGTAATATTTCTGATTTGGTTTGGTAGGCTCGATTATTATTAAAAATGTTATTTGTTAAATGTATTGTTAATGATTCAAATAACTCTTCAACATCAAAACTTAGACTACGTAAAATACCAACAGTAGTATTGTGTTCATGTATTATAATTGATAATAAAATGTGTTCAGGTCTAAATTTATTATCCTCATAATCTTTAGCTTGGTATATCGCTTTTTGCATCAGCTCAGTGGCTGTTGGGGTCATATCCATATAATAATTAGTTTAAATTCGATACAAAGGTACTTAAAAATATTCAAAAAACAAGTTGTTTTTTATTTTTTTTGATGTATATTTGCTTTAAACAATAAAAGATAGGAATTATGTTATTAAAAAGAACTGCAAATGAGGGTGTTGTAAAAAGTTTTTACGAATCTTCAAATATTTTGGCATCAGAATATAAAGAAAATGTAAATGAATTAACCATAGTATTTAAACATGGTGGTCAATATAAGTACTTTGACGTGCCTTTAACAGATTATACTAGATTTGAAATGGCTGATAGTCAAGGTAAGGTTTTAAATACTCACATAAAAAAATACTCTTTTGAAGCCCTTGGTAAGATTGATGCTGAGATTATTTCAGAAGAAGTTAAAGCCCTTATAAAGGAAGAACTTCAAGGTTATGCTGAAGCTCTTAAAACAAAAATGTTAGAGTTAATTTCTGAAATTGATGCTAAATTAGTGTTATCTGACAAAAGAATTGATGGTGTAGTTTCGGGAATTGAGTATTATATTGAGAAACGTTAAAATTGGAAATTAAATGAATAAATTAGATTTAGATTATCAAGAGTTATTAAAGGATATAATGAAAAATGGGACTGAAAAGGTCACTAGAAGTGGTGGAACAAAATCAGTATTCGGTAGGCAAATAAGACATAAAATGTCAGAAGGGTTTCCCTTGTTAACTACAAAAAAAATGCCATGGAAAGTTATAGTAACCGAGTTAATGTGGTTTCTAAAAGGTGATACCAATATAAAGTATCTTGTAGATAATGGTTCTAATATTTGGAATGGTGATGCATATAAGAAATATGCAACTGAAATGGAACGTGGTAAACATGGTGTGTGGTTAGATGAAAAAGAATTTATAAATGAAATCAAAAATGATGATGAGTTTGCTAAAAAATGGGGTGAATTAGGACCTATCTACGGTAAACAATGGAGAAGTTGGAGTGGTCAAATAAAAAGTATTGGTGGGAAAGGAAATAAGTCATATGACCAAATAGCTAACGTAATAGAAACCCTTAAAACCAATCCAGATTCAAGAAGAATGATGGTTAACGCATGGAATGTGGGTGAGATTGATAGTATGACCTTACCACCTTGTCATTATGGATTTCAAGTTTATACTAGAGAGTTTACAACACAAGAACGTTGTGATTTAATGAATAAGAAGCATGGAACGACCAGTAGTAGGGATAACTGTTTTTCGAATGAAGAATTTGAACGTGAAGTAAATCAAGATGCAAACGCATTTGATATCCCAACTAGAGCCATTTCCCTTATGTGGAATCAACGTTCAGTGGACACGTTTTTAGGTTTACCATTTAATATTGCCTCATATGGTTTGTTATTAGAAATACTAGCCAAAGAAGTTAATATGATTCCTGATGAACTTATCGGTAATTTGGGTGATACACATTTATATTTGAATCACATTGACCAAGCTACAGAACAAATGGGTTCTGAATTATCAGATAAACAGTTAAATAAAATATTTAAAGAATTAGACGCAGAATCTTTTGAGACGTTTGTAACTGCTAAAAGGTTAAAAACACAAGCGGTTAAAGATATGGACTACAAAGAAGCTGGAAAACAACGTGATATTGAAAGGGTCGCTAAGGCAAAATTAGCTAAGTTAGAATTACCTATACATGATAGACAGCCATTTGATTTACCTAATTTGATTATCAATGATGAGTTTTGGAATCCAGATAGAACGCCAGAGACATTTGATTGGACTATCAAGGGTATGGAAATAAGTGATTTCCATATAACTAACTATAAGTCACACCCATCAATTAAAGCACCATTATCAAATTAAAAATTGTTTATCTTATAAAAAATGATTTTTCAATATTTATTAATAAAGTTTTATTGAAAAATTAGACCCAACTGGTAATCCTATTGAAGTTTGGAGTGTTAAGGGTTATATAAAAAACGTTAGTTTTGGTGACTTAAATTATAATAGTGATAAAGTTTCAAATGTAAAAATTACATTCAAAGTTGATAAGGCTAGTTTAAAAATTAAATAAAACGGGGTTTTTACTATCTTTAGTTATATTTATATAATAAAAGGTACTATAATGAGGTATTTAGAACAAGTAATACATGCATCAGCTGACGCTGATTTAACTGAATATGTATATACAAAAGTATATGCTAATGCTGCGGCATCCCCAATAATTAATGGTACTACTGTACCTATGATTGCTGGTGGACAAATTGATATTTTGATTAAAAGTATTAGTGGCACTACCAATGTATTTGTTCTAGGTAAACAAAGATTAATCGCACCTTCAGTAATAAACGGATAAAATAAAAATTAAACATGAAAAAAAATAATATTAGACCAGTGGGATTAAAAGGTAATAACCAACTTAATCGAATGAAAAAGTTAATGGGTGTATCTTCAATTAATGAAAACACTAAAACTTCTGTTGTTGAATTAACTAAAATGGGTCCTGATGGAAAAGTTTATGGTATCGTTAGAGAGAACCACAAATATTTTATTAAAGTTTCTAATAAAAAAGAAAACTTAATTGCTGAAGATTTTATGTATGTTGGTGGTTTGAAAAATAAAACTGAAAAATCATTTGATAGTTACTCTAAAGCAACTAAACAATTAAATCTTAAATTTTTAAGCCTTAATGAAGCGTTAAATAAAACTAACCCTATTAATGTTTTAAAGAATGATAATTTATTAGCCGAATCTTTTGAATCTTATAATGAAAATCCAAAGCCAAGTCAACCAGATACTTTATTAGGTACTGTTAAAGATGAAGGTAAAAATGATGGACACGATGACGAAATCATCAACGATTCTGGTGAAACTGGTAATCCTGATGTGGATACACCACCTGTTGTAGAGGAAGATGAAGAAATTTCAGAAGACGATAGTGTAGAATTAACTGAAAGTGAAAGAGCAATTGATAATATTATTCGTCAATTAAATGGTGAAGTTTTAAGTGAAAGCCAAAAACTTAGCATTACAACTGCAATTAAAAAAATTGAAGAGGGCGAAAATAGCTCAAAAAAAAAAGTATAACCGAAACTAAGTTTAAACTTAAATTAGATAACCCATCTCCTGAGCCACAAGCCCAAGACATGGGTTCTCCTATTTCTGGTGGTGAAGGTTTAGATGATGGATTTGGTGATGAAGAAGCTCCGTCAAGTGAGAAACCCTTTGATGACACCCCTTTTGACGCTGGTGTTGAAACATCAGAAGAGGATAACCCAGAAAAATTTATACAACAATTATCAGGTAAATTAGGTCAATCACTTAGGAAGTATACGGAAGACTTAGGAGAACCAGATTTTGATTTAGAAAAATTTGCAATCAACTCTGTCTTATCCGCAACTAATTCAAGTAAAATGGACCAACAAGACCAATCTGATATTATCGCTAAAGTTAAATCTTCATCTACTAGTGATAGTAAAGATGATGACGGAACTAATGACGGAACTAATGACGGAACTAATGACGGAACTGATGATGGGGCTAATGACGTAGCTGATGACACTGAAGAAGGTGGGATGGATTTAAGTGGTATTGATATGGGTGAGTCCCACAACCCAAATTTTAACGGTAAAACTGTATTCCAAAATGCCTCATTAGGTGTTGATGATGATGGTATGGAAGAAAATAAGTATTTAAATTTGGAAAATATCGAAAAAAAGAGTAATATTGTAGGTAAAATTAACATAAAGGAAATGGTAAAAGAAAGTTTAAATTCAGTGGAACCTCAAACCGCACCAAAAGTTGACCCAACAGTAATGCCTGAAAGAAAAACTAGGAGAAGTAAGCCATATAGAATTATCCCTGAACAAATTCCAGACCCAAAACCAAAGGCTGAAAAAAAAAGTGGTGATATCGAATTTGTGAAAGATTCTGGATTTTCAGAAGACGGAAATTCAGTTACAATTAAATTTGACGTTTATGGCGAACCTGATAGATTTGTTAGCAATTTTTTAAATACTGGTGAAATAACTAACCTTAATTCTGGGGATGAGGATTCTAGATATATTTATCAAACAGATATATTATCTAATGGTAAACAATATTACGTATTAGTAAGTAAATTTGATGGTGCAATTGATATGAACACTAAGGGGTATACTACTGAAGCTCAGTTTACTGACGGAGAAATACCTGTAATTGAAGAAGTTTAATGGGGGATTTATATTTAATATATGTACATGAAATAGGATTTGACCATGAAGATAAATACTTCTACGAGTTCATATTTAGCGATTCAGTAGATAATATTGATGCAGAAGGATGGGATTCTTATCCAGCATCAGGAAACCCTACATCACCTAGTGGTGATATAGTTAAACAAGTTGGTAAAATAGAAATTAATAGTAATTTAATAGTTGCCCAAAACAATGAACAATTTTCAATGTGGGATTCAACCGATGGTGTAATTCCATTAGCTTGGGAAAATATCGATGGGTTGGAAGAATACCCAACAAATAGATTGGTTTTCCCTTTTGGTATATCATTAACTGAGGTTAACAATAAATTATATGAAAGGGATATAAGAATAGAATTTAAAAAAGATTATAAAAATGTATAAAAAAGGAAAAGTAAAAGAAATTGATATTTCAACTGATATCAAAACTTATAAAAATAATAAGTATGAAATTGATGCTCAAGTAGCTGATGATGATTTAATTTTAACTTCAGAGCCAGAGTCAACTAATGAATCTGATATAAGTGAAGATGCTAAAGTTGATTTATCTGGTGTAATTAACTCACTTGGTATCAATATGTTTAATAAAAGTGATGAGGAAAAGGCTGAAATTAAGGGTATGTTAAAAAACTTTATAGGGGCACTTAAAGAAAAGGGGTTTGCAAACATGATAGTACGTGAAGGTGATGATGAAGATGAGGATTTTCATGACCCTGATTTATTTGATTTTGATGAAGAAAGAGAGGAACGAAGAATGGATGAAGGATTTGATAATTTGATGAAAGAATTGAAAGAAAATGGTGCGCCATCAATAAAAGTAACTGAGAATATAAATCCTAGAATAAAAAAATCAGATTTAATAAACTACTTAAAAAACAAAAAATAATGTCAAATAAATATAAATTTATTGCTATCAAAGCCATAAGTAAACCTAGAAAGGGTAAGTTGATGACTGAAAGTAGGATTACTTATGAGGATGGTCATGACGAAAGAATGTCCCCTAGTTTAGCTGCACAGCTTAGAGAAAAAAATCATTCGTTGGGTAATCACCCAGCATTTCCAGATGATGATGAAAGTAATTTTGAAGAGAAATTAATGTCTAAACGTTTTACTGACGTTTTAAAATCATTTAAAAGACACCATGGTGTTGACAGTATTGACCCAATAACATTTTTAAAAGAGCAAAGTCAATTATTGTTACAAATTATTAAATTAGAGAGTAAACATAAGGACCATCTAATTGAATTAGCTATTAAATTAGTTAGAGAGGAATTTGATGTGGATGAAGATGATGTTGAAATTGAAGCTAAGTTAACTACTGATATGTCAATAAATAAAAATATTGAAGCGTTGAAACTTAAACCAACAACCGATATTGAATTTGATAATCACGAAGAATATGTTCAAGCTAATAAAGAAGTTTATAAACGTAGAATGATTAACGCATTAATTCAAGGTTCGGCTAAGAAAACTAACCATATGTTTCATATGATTGACCAAGAATTACAAGATTTAGAACCGTTGTTACCATCTAGTTACGCTAAATTAATGACTGGTGCTGATTATATGTATTTTATTAATGATGACACTAAACCTAGAATTATTGGTGGTGTTGTAAATGTTGAATTCCCTAAATCTGAAGGTGATAAACCTAAGATTAGTGTTGAGGCTATGACATTACCAGTGTTAATTCATGAAATAGTAAAGGGTGTTATGGAAATTTTATCGTATCACGGATTACCTAAAGATTCTAAAGTAGCTCAATTTGTTTTAGACAAAGCTGATTTTATGTCTGCTGAAAGTTGGGATATGAGATTAGGACCCCCTATATGGGAAAAGTTTTGTGATACAATACCACCTGAAGATTTTGCTCTAAAACATCACCTTTATGTAGAATTAGTTTCATTGCCAGTTGACGAATTTAACGAATCTTTAAGGGAAATCCTTATGGGTACTAGGTCTGGCAAAGCTAAGATTGATGAACTATTAGAAGAAGTCAAAGATGATTTAAAAAATGATGATTTTGATAATGCTATGGATATGTTAAATAATGATGATTATTTAGGCCCTGAAGATTTAGATAACTTAAATGATGAAGATTGGTTTTAACTTAAACCACAAATAATATTATAATTAAAAGAGCACATCATGTGCTCTTTTTTTGTTTTTGAGGGTTTATAAGCAGTTTTAGTATATTTATATATAAAAAAGTATGCTTACAAGTGGTGAAATATTAGAAGAATATGGTAAATGTTTAATGGACCCATGTTATGCGATTACTGAATATTTAAAAACTTTTGATAAGACTCAAGAAGGGTTCGTACCTTTTAAACTATTTCCAAAACAAATAGATATAGTAAATGCTTATCGTGAACATAGGTTTACTATGGTAACAAAACCTAGACAAGCTGGTGTATCTACTACAACTGCCGCTTATGCCGCAGTTAAAGTTTTATTTGCTAACCCTAATAACCCAGAGGCAATTCTAATTCTTGCAAATAAGCAAGATATGGCATTTGAATTCTTAGATAAAATTAAAGACTTTATATCTCAATTCCCAAGATGGGTATGGGGTGGTGATTATTACGGTACACCTGAAAAAGAAGCCAAAACAATATACTCAACCGAATCTAAAAAAGAACTTAAATTACCTAATGGTAGTAGAGTAAGGGCTGTTGCGACATCTAAAGATGCGTTAAGGGGTTTTACACCTACTTGGTTAATTATGGATGAAGCAGCGTTTATTGATAATGGAGCTACCGTGTTTGGTGCGGCATTAACTGCTTTAGGTACTGGTGGAAGGGCTTCTTTGGTTTCAACACCAAATGGTATGGATGAATTGTACTATAAGACATATGAGCAAGCTAAGAGTGGTGATAATGATTTCCATGTAATTGAAATGAAATGGTATCAAGACCCTAGATATACTATGAATCAAGAAAGTAAGATTAGAGATTTGATTTGGATTAACGATGAAGATGATGATGATGTTATTGATGAAGTTGAATACACTCATGACAATTTTGATGCAATGATTAAAAGGGGTTATAGCCCTAGTTCAAGTTGGTATAGAGCTATGTGTCGTGGTATGAATAATAATAAACGTATGATTGCCCAAGAGTTGGATGTATCCTTTATTGGTTCTGGGGGTAATGTTATTGATGATAAATATATTATTCACCAAGAGAAGTTTAATGTTAAAGAGCCTTTGTACACCTCTGGTCATGAAGGTGATATTTGGATATGGGAAAAACCCATTGCAGGTCACCAATACATACTATCTTCAGATGTAGCTAGGGGTGATGGTCAAGATTCATCTACCATAGTAATTGTGGATTTCACTACAATGACACAAGTAATGGAATATAAAGGTAAGTTACAAGCTGATTTATTGGGTTATATAGTTGATGAATATGCTAGGATTTACGATGCCTTGGTTGTAGTTGATATTACTGGTGGAATTGGTGTTGGTACTATTAATAAGTGTATGGAATTGGGTACACCTAATTTATATTATGGTGATACCACTAATAAACCTTTAGATAAATTAACTAGTAGAATAACCACATATACAAATGAGGGTAAATACCCAGGTTTTAACTGTGCTTCTGGTGTAAGAACCCCAGTTATTGGTCATTTAGAAATGATGGTTAGAACTGACGGTATTAAAATTCGTTCACGTAGACTAACTTCTGAAATGAAAACATTTGTTTTCAAAGGTGGTAGAGCTGACCATATGGATGGTTATCATGACGATTTACTTATGGCGTTAGCCTACGCATTATGGGTTATTGAAAATTCATTCAAAAAATTAACCGTTGCAAAAGAAAAGAGTAAAGCTATGTTAAGTGGTTGGTTAATGTCAAACGCTAGTGATAGAACACCTGACTCTGGATATAAAGGTGATGACTTTGTATCTAGAAAGGATAGGAATAAAAAATCAATTAAGAAACCTAATTTTACACCCCAAGTCTCTAAAAACATGCAAGACCCAACAGGTCAATACATGTGGTTATTTAGTGGGAGTAAATAATAACTGAATACTATTGATTTAATTCAGATATTTAGTATAATATAGAAAATAAATATAATGGCAAAACAACAATTAACAATATTTCAAAAACTTAATAATGTTTTTGGTAAAGATGGTTTAAACCCAAATGTAAAAAAAACAAATAGATATTCATTAGGTAAAGGTGAAATATTAAAAACCCAAGATAAGGGTGAGTTTAATACTGCTAAATTACAATCTCAACAAAATAAATACTTAAATAATTTATGGAATAAAGTTGACGGTGAGTTATATCAACAAGCGATTCATTATGAAACGACTAGAATTGGTTCTTATTCAGATTTCGAAACAATGGAATTTTACCCTGAAATATCAGCAACGTTAGATATATTCATGGAAGAATCAACAACCCCGAATGATAAAGGTGATATTATTAATGTTTATTCTGGTAGCAAGCGTGTTAAAAGAATATTAGAAGATTTATTTATTAATAGGTTAGATATACATACTTCATTACCAATGTGGACTAGAAACCTATGTAAATATGGTGATAATTTCGTTCATTTAAATATTGACCAAGACGCTGGTATTGTAGGCGGTAGACAATTACCTAACTTCGAAATAGAACGTAGAGAAAATGATGTTCATGGAATCATATCCCCATCTCAATTAGAGGGGGTTAACGCAGATGAAAAAAGTAATAAAACTAAATTTTTCTGGAAAGGTAAAGATGTTACTTTTAACTCATGGCAAATAGCCCATTTTCGATTATTAGGTGATGATAGGAAATTACCATATGGTACTTCTTTCTTAGAAAAAACTAGACGTATCTGGAAACAATTAATATTAGCTGAGGATGCAATGCTTGTTTATCGTGTAACTAGAGCACCAGAAAGACGTGTTTATAAAATATTTGTTGGTAACATTGATAATGAAGATGTTCAAGCATATGTAGATGAAATTGCAAATAGATTTAAACGTACCCCACTTATTGACCCTCAAACAGGACAAATGGATATGAGGTACAATCAATTAGGTATTGACCAAGACATATTTGTACCAACAAGAAGTGAAGACGCTCAAACCCCTATTGACACATTACCAGGTGCTCAGAACTTAGACCAAATTGCTGATATTGAATATTTACAAAGAAAATTATTTACCGCATTAAGAGTACCTAAAGCTTTTTTAGGTTTTGAAGAAGCTACTGGCGAAGGTAAAAACCTTGCATTACAGGATATTAGATTTTCAAGAACAATCAATAGAATTCAACAAGCAATGTTACATGAATTAAATAAAATTGCTATAATCCATTTATATCTTTTAGGATTTCATGATGATATTGATAATTTTACCATTACACTAAATAACCCATCAACACAAGCTGAAATGCTTAAAATTGAACATACTTCTGCTAAAGTAACTCTTTACAAAGATGCTGTTTCTGACGCTGGTAATGGTTTTGGTGCAATGTCTATGACTAGGGCCAAGAGAGAAATACTTGGTTGGAGTGATGATGAAATAAAGCAAGATTTACTTGAGCAAAGAATTGAGAAAGCAGCCGCAGCTGAATTAGAAAACACACAAAATGTTATTAAAAATACTGGTGTATTTGATAGGGTGGATAGGGTTTATGGTGATATGGATATGGCTAAAAAAGGTGGTATGGTTGATGAAGAAGATGGTGAAGGTACTGACGCTGGTGGCGGTAGTGGTGGAGGTGGCTTCGGTGGTGGCTTTGACACTGGTGATTTAGGGTTAGATGATGAAATTGATGGCGAGGTAGATTTAGGTGGTGAAGAAGACTTAGGTGGTGAAGACTTAGGTGCTGAAGACTTAGGTGCTGAAGATGTTACAACCGATGAAAATAAACGTAAAAGTGGTAAATTAATAAAAGAATCTAATACTTTAAAACCTAAAAACATTTCAACTAAAAAATATGTTGAGTTATTAGATGAGAGTGTGACTAAAGAAGATATGGCAATTAACGATATAACTAAAATTTACGATAAATCAGTCAAGTTCAACGATGAATTAACTTCTATGATTAATGAAATTGATTCAAAATTGTAATAATTAACGATTTTAACCAATCTGAAACATATTTATTATAAAATAGAAAGAATGCAAAATTTTGGACAAATAAATGAAACTTTTAAAAATATTCTAGCTGATAGTATAACAACTAAAGATGGAAAAGGTAAAAAAGTCTTTAAGGCTTATGTAAAAGCTATTAAAGAAAATAGCGTTTTAAAATCCCAATATAATGTTTATCATAAATTAGAAACAAAAGTTAATGTTACCAACGAAGAAGAACGTACAACAATATTTGTTGATGAATGCATTTCGATACTTAAAAACTTAGGTAAGAAAACTATCCTTGAAGCCAATAATAACTTAATAAGTTATTTAAAAAAGAATGGTTATGAACTTTATACCGATGAATATGATTTTAAATCACTTCACGAGCACATCAATAATATCACCTTTTTAGAAAGGAATATTAAAAACGTTAATAAAATTGTTGAATCTAAGCTTTTCATAAAAAACTATACATGCGTTATTAACGAAGACTTAAAAAGTGTTAATAAGGTGGTTGAACCTTATTCAAATAAAATATTAATTCCCTTATTAAAAAATAAATTTAATGAAAAGTACTCTAATTTAACTGAATTAGAAAAAAAGGTAATTAAGTTAAGTATTAATGGTAGTGATAGTGATAAAAAAGAGTTATATAGCACAACGATTATAGAATGTGTGGATTTGATTGACGTTCAATTAAATGAATGTACCATAGACGAAAAGAATACGCTATTACAAGTTAAAGATAAATTATTAAGATATCAATATAATTCAGACAACTTCACTTCTGAAATGAGTAAAATTAATTATTTAAAAACAACATTAATTTAATATGATACAATTTTTACAAGTTTCACCCAATTTAATAAACTGGTTAATTCAACAGGCCCCAGTTGTTGTGGTTATGGGTGCTGCTATATATTGGTTAGCTAAAAAATTAAATAAAGCCGAGAGTGATAAAGATGGGTTAGCTAAGGATGTTATTAAATTAACAACTTTATGGGAAGAAAAAAGTGGTAAGATTGAAGAAAAGAACGAAAAGAGTGAAGAGAAAAATGATAAGGTATCTGAACAAATCTTAGAATTACTTCGTGATATTAAAGTCTTAGTAACCAATATGTAAGTTATAGTTATGAATATATTTAAAAGTTTTTTTAAAGAAAAAAATGAGAATTATTTAAAAGCTGTTAATAATCTTAGAAACATTAAAAAAAGATTTGATGGTTTTATAATAAAATTCCCAGATGTTACACCTGATGAAATAATGTTTATTAAAGATAGGTGGGAGGTATTACCAGTAAATATTTCTAAGGGTGTTAAAATAATGGCCCTTAATTTTATTAATAATTGCAAACATTTAATCACCGAATATGACTCACACTCTTATATTATGCCACATATACATGATAATGAATATGAGTATGGAGTTATTTTAAAGGGTCAGTTAATCGACAAATTTACTGGTAAGATATATGAAGTAGGAGATGAATATATTTTCAAACCTAATGAAATTCATTATTTATCTTCATATCAAGGGGGTTGTTTTGTATACTCAACATTAAGCACTGATGAAAATTTTTCATTGGGATTACCACCAAAAAAAGTTTATGACATATTAAAAATGTCATCTTTTTAATAATTAAAATATATTAAAATTTATAAACACCTGGTTTTATGATTATTAGACCACTTGACTAAATCCCCAATTGATGTATCTTTACCTTATGACATATAATAGAGGTACTGAGATAAAATTGGAATCATTTAAAGATTTAAATGTAACATTTGGCTCAATTGATAAACACAATCCAAAAACAATTTATTTAAGGATTAGTGGGTGGTGTAACACAATTAATTATTATAATGATAATAATTATAAAACAATAATAAGGAAATTTCATAAAGAAATAAGAACTTCATTATTTAAAGAATTAAATAATAAATTTAATAAATCTATGACTATGGTAGATTTAGACATTAGAGAATCGGGTATCACCAATGGTAAGTCTAGTTTTATGGGGTGTGAAATAACATTACATCAGATAAATAAACTACCATTAGACTCAGATGAAATCTATCTTGAAATTAATCGAGTGCTTAGAAATTTGATAGAGGATGTTTTTAAAAGAAATAAACATTTTGAATTTTTTAAGAAAAAAAAGACAGCTAATGAATCATTAACCAAAGCCTAATCGTAAAGATTAGGCTTTTTTATGTTTATTCGCATATTTATTGAAAAAGATAAATATGTCGTCAGAATTTAAAATTATAAGAGGTGGTAAGACAGGAACTGGATTGTTGATTGAAGGTGATGCTGGTTTTATTGAACCAAATGATATAAGAAATAAACCATTTATTAGTGAAGCTAGTAAGATTGGTAGTGGCGGTGCTATTATGATTGAACCGTTAGTTTTATTTGTGGTACTACAAAAGTTTGGTATTGAGAATAGAAATGGTAGAATATACCCAGAGTACATTTTAAGGAGAGAAGCGACTAATTACCAAGAACTTATTAGAAATAGGTCAGCTATCGGTGAAAGTGACCATCCAGAATCATCAGTTATTTCAAATAGTAGAGTTTCACATGAAATTAAAAAGATTTGGTGGGAAGGTCATACACTTGTTGGTGAAATAGAAATTATCATGTCACCAGGTTTTATAAACCAAGGAATTATATCTTGTGAAGGTGATAACATTGCAAATATGCTTAGAAAGGGAATTCGTGTTGGAGTGTCTTCTAGGGGTGTAGGGTCTTTAGATGAGATTGCTGGTAAATTAATGGTGCAAGAAGATTTTGAATTGATATGTTGGGATATAGTAACTAGTCCTAGTACACCAGGGTCTTATATGTTCAATAGTAAGTCTGAGGCACAGCCATTTATGGAGTCAGAGGTTAAAGGAAAAAGTCTTTTAATTGATAAATTAAATAAATTTTTATTATAATAATTAAGAAAAAAAACTAAATTTTAGTTTTTTTTTGGTTAAATCAGGTATTTTGATAAAATACCACATATTTATTAAGTAACTGTATGATTTTAATTATACTAAATTACTAATAATAGTTTAAAACACAATAAACAAATGACAGACGGAAAAAAGTCTATTATAGAAGAAGCATTAGCGGAGTTCAATCTTATTGAAGAGACTTTGAACACAAATGCTAAAGAAATACTTCGTTCGGTAGCGAAAGAAGAGATTACTAGCACGCTAAACGAATCCTTAAATGAGGATGAGTACGATATCGAAGATATCGAAGACGTTGACAGCGATGTTGACGCATTACCAGTTGATGACGCACCTGAAGCTACACCTGATTTTGGTGGAGAAGAAGAAGGTGGTTCTGAAGAACTTGGGTTAGATGACATAGGAATGGACTCTGGAGAAGAAGACTTAGAAATAGGTCTTGGAGCAGAAGAAGGTAGCGAAGACTACGGAATGGACATGACTGGTGCATCAGACGAGGAAGTTATCTCAGTTTACAAAAAATTAAGCGGAGAAGACGAAATAGAAGTTGTATCATCAGAAGAAGTAATTATTAAAGACCCAGTATCAGGAGCAGAGTACAATGTTAAGATGAACGGTGGTGGTAGTATGTTAGACCAAGGTGAAATGGATGTTGATGGCGAATTTGAAAGTGAGCCAGAAGTAGAATTTGAACCAGAAATGGAAGCAGAACCAGAAATGGAAGCAGAACCAGAAATGGATGTGGAAATTGGACCAGAAGTTGAAGCTGATGCAGAACCAGAAATGGATGCGGAAGTTGGCGTTGAGGATGAGACTGAAGAAACTGAGGAAGAAGATGAAGATGAATTAGGTGAATCTATTGTTTATGAAATTGAATTATCGGAAGATGATGAAATTGCAGAAGACATAGTTAGAGGTAAAGGTCACGATAAAGAGTTAGTTAACACTGCTTCGCCTAACACAGGTGATATCGAAGGACAAACTGCACCAGAAGATTCTGATTCAGGTGATAACCTTGAAGGTGGATTTAAAGATGACGCACAAAACGGAAACGGAGATAATCATGCTAAGCATATTATGGAAGAAGATTGTGAAGAAACTGAAGAAGTTACTGAAGAAGTTGTTGAAGAAGGTGAAGAAGTAGATGAACAAATTGCGGTTGGGTTATCCCAAGCATTTAAGCAAGATGGTACTGGAGCTGACAAATTAGGTCAACCAGAAGGTGCTGGTTCAAAAGCATTTCACAAAGGTAAGGGAGTTAAAGCTGAAAGCGTAGAAGCTAAGAAATTAGTTGAAACCGTTAAAAAGTATAACACTTTATTTGCTGAAGCTAAAAAACTTAAAGTTGAGAATGACATGTTCAAATCATCTCTTAAGGATTTTAGAAAAACAATCACCGAGACTGCTGTATTCAATATTAACTTAACACATGCAACTAAATTATTCTTAGAACACTCAACTACTAGTGATGAGAAGAAAGGAATACTAAATAGATTTGATGAAGAAGTTGGAACTATTGAAGAGTCTAAAAAACTTTATAAAAGAATTAATTCTGAATTAGGAACTAAAAATCCTATGAATGAGTCAATTGAAAATAAATTAATGTCTGAGCAAACATCAGGACAATCAACTCAATTAAATGAGACGACTGCTTATGTTGACCCAGCACAAAAAAGAGTTCTTGATTTAATTAGAAGAACTAACTAATAATAATATTAAAACAAAAATTAAAATAAATTAAAATTATGTCAAATTTTTTAAATTCAGGTCAAGTTGGTAATATCGGACTTAACCACATGAAACAAGTAAGAGAGAACACTATCAATAAATGGGATAGTTTAGGTTTCTTAGACGGTCTTAAAGGACACGTTAAAGAAAATATCGCTCAATTATATGAGAACGAAGCTTCTCACTTATTAAATGAGTCTACTGACGCTTCTAGCTCAGGTTCTTTTGAAACGGTTGTATTTCCAATCGTAAGAAGAGTATTCTCAAAATTATTAGCAAATGATATTGTATCTGTACAAGCTATGAACATGCCAATTGGTAAATTGTTCTTCTTCGTACCACAAACTTCTGCTAGGTATGATTCTGCAAGTGATGCATATGGTGACCCACATAAAAATGGACCACAATTTTCTGCACATACTTCAATGGGTTCTGACGGACTTCCAATTGTAAAAGGTGTTGACCCTTCTTATTCTCCAACTAAATACTTATCTAAAAATCTTTATGATATTTATTATAATGATGGATTATTTGATTCGTCTAAAGGTGAAATTTCTATTATCGCTGGTTCTGGTGCTTTAGTAACATTAAGCGCAGACGGTACTTTTGCTGCTGCTGCTGATTTTGCTGCACTTCCAACTGCTACAGATGGTTCTTTAAGGAACGCAATCTTACAAGTAAGTGGATTTAGCGCAATCAATAAAGGTAGATTAAGTGGACCAGATGGTAACCCAATGGATACTGAATCTTTCTTAGCTTCTTTAAAAGTTGTTATGAATGGTGAAGCATTAACTGATGCTGATGGTAACGTAATTGTTGCTGACGGTGGTGTTGTACCATTTAGATTAGTAACACAAAAATATGGTAGAGGTATCGTAGATTACAACGATGTTTGTGATGATGCTGGTGTTATATTTTTAGAATTAGATATGACTCACCCAGTTGATGCAGCTGGTACTTCAACATACGATGGTTATGTAGGTGCTGACTTAGTATTAGCTTCTGGTTTCACTTCAGCTGATTTATCAGTATCATGGGCAGAATATGCTACATTAGAACTTGAAACTGAAATGGGAGAAGTATCTTTCAAATTAGATGAGGTTGTTGTTTCCGTTGAAGAACGTAAATTAAGAGCTACATGGTCTCCAGAATTAGCGCAAGATGTTAGTGCATTTCACAACATTGATGCTGAAGCTGAATTAACTGCAATGCTTTCTGAGCAAGTTGCTGCTGAAATCGATAGAGAAATCTTAAGAGATTTAAGAAGTGCTGCTGCATGGCAATTGAGATGGGATTGGAACGGATGGAGAAAAGCTTCTCTAGCTGCTAATGCTTACACTCAAAAAGACTGGAATCAAACTTTAATTACTAAAGTTAACCAAATTTCAGCACAAATACATAAATCAACTCTTAGAGGTGGTGCAAACTTCATCGTGGTTTCTTCTGAAATCTCTGCTGTGTTTGACGATTTAGAATACTTCCACGTATCTGATGCATCTCCTGAGCAAGACCAATACAACATGGGTATCGAGAAAATCGGTTCTTTAAGTGGACGTTACCAAGTGTACCGTGACCCTTATGCTCCATCTTGGTCATTGATTATGGGACATAAAGGTAAATCTTTATTAGATACAGGTTACATCTACGCACCTTACGTGCCAATGCAACTTACGCCTACAATGTACAACCCGTTCAACTTTGCGCCAGTGAAAGGTATAATGACACGTTATGCTAAAAAAGTTGTTAACAACCGCTTTTACGGAGCTGTTAGAGTAGATGGATTACAAACATTCAACGCAAACGAATTAAGATAATATCTTAAGCTCGTATGAGAATATAAAAGCCTTGCAATTTGCAAGGCTTTTTTTATTTATAATAAAGAACCATAAAGCCAATATCATCTCATTCTCATTTAAGAGCGTTGATGACATTGAATTTAAGGAGTGTTGGAAATTGGATAATCTTCAACCGTTATGGGGTGAGGATAATTTATCCAAGGGAAGTGATTGTTAACTTTATTTCATATGTTTAGTGCAGTCAACAATAAAGTTTAACTTTAACGCTTTTTTATAAGTAGTAAATGAGTTTTTTTGCCATTCAGTTATTGAACCATATTTTTTAGATTCAGCTATAATTTTTTCTTTAGTCCAATAACCATTTGGTTTTTTATTCATAACCATATGAGTTATGCATTCACCATAAATTTTAAGTTTTCTAGCTTTATTTATTGAAGCGTTAGAGTTTTTTTGCCATTCAATTATTGAATTGTATTTTCTAGCTTCAGCTATAATTTTTTCTTTTGTCCAATAACCCTTTGGTTTTCTAATTTCAATCATATGAGCTGTACATTCATCCAACCAACCATTAGTACAAGCTTTATCGTATGAACCACCTGATTTTTTAGCCCATTCACTTTTAAATGAAAATTTTCTAGCTTCTTTAAGACACTTTTCTTTCGTCCAATAACCAGAAGGTTTGACATCGTAATTTAATCTTTCCCAACCAAACCTTTCACATATATCATCCAACCAATCTTTATGATATGCACGTTGATAATCTTTTGGATTAGCTTTTTTCCATTCGGCTAGGGATTTATATTGGGATTTTTCTCTCATTATTTACCTTTCTTTTTACTATCATATGTGAACATACTTCATCTATTATACCTAACTGTCTAGCAATTCGATAAGCACTTGGTTCAGCTCTAATGAATTGAGTTCTAGTTGTATATTTTATTGATTCGGCTAATATTCGTTCTTTTGTCCAATAACCTTTAGGTTTGCATAAATTACTGATTAAATTTTGTGTCACGTAATCCTTACAATCAAGTTTAATAGCTGTTTGGTATGCACCATTTGAATTATCCTTAAAATCCTTAATTGTTTCATACTTATTGGCCTCTTCTAATAATGTTTCTTTATTCCAAAAACCAGTAGCTGGTTTAAAATGCGCTGTTAACTCCTTATACCACCCATTTCTTCTAATTGAGTTAAATACACCGTGATGTTTCTTAACTTCTTCCTTACTATTGCATGTTGCGATAATTTTTTTACAAAGTTCCTTATTATTCCAGTAACCTAATTTTTTTATTTTCCTACCCATATGTGCGGTTAAGTCTTCATACCAACCATTAGTTGATGCTATTGAGTATGATAAGGGGTCAGCATGTTCCCAATCAGAAGCGTATTCATATTTTAATGCTATTTTTTTAACCTCTTCATATGTCCATTTTTTTCTTTGTGGCATATGCTCACAACAAATATCTAACCAACCTTTAGTTTTCGCTACATTGTAACCACCTTTAGATTTTTGCCATTCCCACCTACCACTATGTTTTAACGCATCCTCTTTACAACGCTCTAATGTCCAATATTTAACACCTATTTTAGGTATTGTCATATGTTTAGTACATTCATTAAGGTGTCCATTGTTTTTTGCCCCCTCATAGGAAGGGAGATTAGCTTTACGCCATTTAGTTAGAGTGTTGTGTTTCTTCGCTTCTATCATACAATTCTCTAATACACCCCAATAACCATTAGGTTTTCTACAATATATTTTTTTTGGTTCTTCCCAATTACATAAATCACATATTTCAGGTAACCAACCTTTTCTTTTAGCAGAATCATATGAACCATAACTATTTTTTCTCCATTCAAGCCTAGTTTCATTTTTTTTAGCTTCAACTACACACTTTTCTTTGGTCCAGAAGATTTTTTTTGGTATTAATTTCCAACCAAATAAATCACATATTTCTTTTAGAAACCCTTGTTTCCTAGCAGCATTATATGATGATAAATCTGATTTTCTCCATTCGGCTAGGGATTTATATTGAGATTTTTCTACCACGTTTCATATGTTTAGTACATTCATTAAACCAACCGTTAATTCTAGCTGAGTTATAAGAAGATGAATTATTTTTTTTCCATTTAGATTTACTATTATATTTTTTAGCTTCAACCAAACATAATTCTTTAGTCCAATAAGTAGATGGTATTTTTTTAATTTCCATATGAAGTATACATTCATCATACCAACCATTCATTCTTGATTTATTATATGAAGTTTGGCTATTTTTTTGCCATTCATTTCTAGTTTTATATTTTTTAGCTTCAACCAAACATAATTCTTTAGTCCAATAACCTTTCGGTTTTAATACCTCAATCATATGTTTAGTACATTCATCTAACCAACCATTTATTTTAGCTGAATTATATGAGCCAGAAGAATTTTTAGCCCATTCACTTCTAGTTTTGTATTTTTTAGCTTCGGTGATACATTTTTTTTTAACCCAATATTTATTTGGTTTATTAAATCTTTTCATATGTTCAGTACATTCGTCTAACCAACCATTTTTTCTAGCTGAATTATATGAACCAGAAGAATTTTTTTGCCATTCACTTCTAGTTTTATATTTTTTAGATTCATTTAAGACCCTCTCTTTAATATTCCAATAACCATTAGCGTTAATTTTTTTTGAAATTTTAATCCAACTAAACTTACCACATATTTCATCTAACCAACCTTTAGAATAAGCTTTTTTATATTCTTTTGGGTTAGCTTTTCGCCACTCACCTAGTGATTTATATGGTGATTTTTCTTTCATAATTTCATATGTTTAGTACATTCATCCATAATCCCTAATTTTTGAGCTGTCATATAAGAACCTATGGATTTTTTTTTCCATTCTTCTTCGGTTTTATATTTTTTAGAATCTATGAAAGTTATTTTTTCAATCCAAATATTTGAATCTTCCCATTTAGATTTTCTATTCATATGTTGACAACATTCATCTAACCAACCATTATTTCTTGCATAATTATAATACGTCACTTCATTTTTAGCCCATTGACTTCTATATTTAAATTTTTTAGCTGAATTTATACATTCTTCTTTAGTGTAAGTTTTAGTTTTATTTGTTTCCCTAATTAAGTGTGATGTTATTTTGGGTAACCAACCATGATAAGATGCGTGACTATAAGTAATTGGTTCATTTTCTCTAAAATCTCTAAGTGTACTATATTTTAATGCTATTAAATGACTTTCTTTTTCACTTCTAACTAACCCAGTTGGATTAGTATTATGTATTAAAACTTTATTACATTCACCCATCCAACCTTTTCTATGTGCTGCTTGATATGCTGAATTAAATTTTTCTCTCCATTTTTTTTTAGTTAAACCTTTTGCAGATTCAACACATCGATTTAGATTCCAATGCCCATTACCCCTTTCTTTCACATATTCAGACCACCCAAATATTTCACATAATCTATTAATATAACCTTGTGATTCAGCATCTTTATAGGCTTTTTTATTACTAACTCGCCATTCTTTAATTGAATTATATGGAGTTTTTTCAGGCATATTATTACTCCACTAACGATAAATTACCTCGACAACTTTCTACTATATCTTCAAATGTTAATTTGGGTCTTTGTTTAGAATGACCTAATGTGTATTTAACGTGACCAATAGTGGTCATTTTATAAATACTGGCAATGTTTTCAGCATCATGAAGCACACTTTTCATTGTATCTACAACATTGTAAGTAAATTCTGGTAAAATATTTCTAGTAACTGGGTTAGGTCTTGTACCACCACTTCCACTTGTTGACCCAACAGTTGGTGATGGTCTATTACCTCTAATTATTGGGATTTGGATATCATTAAAATTTCTACCGTTGTATATTTTTAAGAATTTAATATCTGTTAACATCAACCCAGCGCATACTGAGAGGTGTGTTAATGACATGTTATGTAATTCTTTAGGTGTAACCTTCATATAGTATTTTGTCATGTCTGGTGTACCTCTAAGAACTCGACAGAACATTTGAAATATAATATCTGGATTATGTGTACCTGTCATATCAATAAGGTTCATTAAATTCACATCACTAAACCCTAATCGACCTCTATTAACAACAACCAACACATTATACTCACCAGCTTTAAAATCATTAATTATACTACTTTCAGTATCATTTAATGAATGAGATAACCCTACATTCATATTATGTTCATTTTTTAAAATATCATAAACTGTGTTAGCTTGTGAAATAGTTTTACATGCAATCATTGTTTTACCAATTTGGTCATAAGTAAACGCCCAATTTTTAAATTTAGTTACCCATGATGGGTGATTAAATTGTACTGGTGTAAATTTAGTTTGAAGTCTTTGTAATAATTTGTCCATTACCGCTTCAAGTGTTTTTCGTGTATCATCAACATTAAACATGAAACTTTTTTTAACTTCGTGGTCATTGGTGTAATTACCTAACCATTTATAGTTGGATGCCACCAATTCAAGATTTAATTTAGCTGAGTATATTTCTGGAATTTGATTTGCTGCAATAAAAAATATATCAAACCCACCCTTCCTAATAAAAATAGAGGGTGTTCCAGTTAACAATAGTTGTTTACTTGGGTTTATATTCTTGATAAGTCTTTGTTCTCTTGTTGCAAAATAATTTTCATGAGCTTCATCAACTATTACAAAATCATATTTACCTGTGATTTTTTTCTCACTATTTGGTAGTGATATGTGGACACTACTATTAGGGTCAAATTCTTTTGAATATGTGAAATTGACTTTAGTTTCTTCTAATCTATCATAATAATTATCTTTCAACACATTAGTTGAGTGAGGTAACACTAAGATTTTGGCGTTTGGGTTTTTTTGTAGATATCTATCAATAACTTTAATAGATATTTCTGTTTTACCACCATTGGGTGCTATTGCTAAAACACATACTGGTGTTTTCATAATGTGGTCTACTGCGCCTTCTTGATACCCTCTAAGCACTAAATTTCTTTTCATATTATTATATTTTGTTGTTTTAAAATGATACAAATATAAAAATAACATTTCATATATCCAAACTTTTATTTATTAATTTTAATTTTATAGTCTCCATTTTATTAATCAAGTCTAATGACTTGCGGATTGGTGTATCTTCAACCCAAAATTTAGCCCTTTTTAATTCAAGGGTTACTTCGGCCAGTGTTAATTGTTCTATTTTCATATTCTAATTTACCGTTAACTATTTTAGTTCTAACATAATATTCAATTGTTTCTAATAAACCATCGTAAATTTTCTTTTCAGGTTTCCAATTAAGATTTGTTTGTAATTTATTTGAATTAACTGCATATCTCAAATCATGACCTTTTCTATCTGTAACAAACTTTATTGGAAAATCAGGTAAATTTACTATCGGTGATTCAACATTTTTATATAAATTATTGAATAATTCACATATTTTATATATTAATTCTATATTGGTTAATTCATTATCACCACCTACATTATAAGTGTGACCTTTTTTACCATTATGGAATATTTCATCAATTGCCGTTACATGGTCGCCAACCCATAACCAATCCCTTACATTCTCACCCTTACCATAAACTGGTATCTTCTCACCATGCATTAATTTTTTAATAACAACTGGGATTAACTTTTCAGCGTGTTGGTGAGGCCCATAATTGTTAGAACAATTAGAAATTGTAATATTCATCCCATAAGTTCTACCATATGCCCTTACAAAATGGTCTGAGGCTGCTTTAGAGGCTGAATAAGGTGAACTTGGGTCATAAGGTGTCGTTTCCACGAAAGGTTGTTCGTCAAGCGTTAAATCACCATAAACTTCATCTGTTGATACGTGATGGAACCTATTTTCAGAACCTTCACCCCAGAATTCTTTAGCAACATTTAATAGGTTAAGAGTACCAATAACATTTGTTTCCACAAAAATATTTGGGTCTTTAATAGAATTATCAACATGAGATTCAGCTGCTAAGTGAATAATTCCATCAATGTTATGACTTTTGAATAATGTTTGAAGAGAATCAACGTTTCTAATATCAGTGTTCCAGAAAGTCATGTTTGGTTTCCACCCTACGGAACTACCTTCTACTTGCATAATATTTTTTAAATTAGATGCGTATGTTAAAGAGTCAATTACAATAAAATGGGTTTCAGGGTATTTATCTGTGAAGTAATTCACAACGTGTGAACCTATAAATCCAGCTCCACCAGTAATTAATATCGTTTTATTCATGATACAATAATACACAAAAAAAAGGGGAAAAACAAATTCCCCCCTTTAAATTATAACGTAATTAATATTATTTATATTTTTTTACCACATTTTGAACAGAAGTTATCTTTCGCTTTCGCTTTAGCACCACATTGAGTACAATAAGATTTGGGTAAATCTTGTGTTTCCACATTTTTTTGTGAATTTGGTAATAACTTATAAGAAACCCTGTGAAATGGGTTTGATTGGAAATCAAGACTCACAGTATCGAATTTTTGATTTGAAGTAGCACCTTGCTCAACCCTACCAGTTTCAATATTATTAGATTTAATTTTTTTAACTAGAGATTTTTTTTTGACACTACTTGACTTTAAAACATCTAATGATGCGTTTGATGTGGTAGTACCTAACTCAACACTACCTGTTGTCGTAAATGTTATGTTATTTGTGTTTGTCACTGAATCATGTACATAACCACCTGTTGATGCCATATCACTAAAAAACATAGTGTTATCAGTGTGAACTGGCCCACCAAATGAACCACCATACGTATTATTAAACGTGTTGAGGTTAATATATGGTTGTTCCTCTCTATAAAATAAAACTTCAACATCGCCATTATCTATAATTGCTTGTTTTACTTCATCACCACCTGACACTTCGTATGTATCAAATTTAAATTTTTTGTCTATATCAAAAAACCTATCTAAGAATACTCTCTGACCTGGTTTTAATACCAAACCACTTTGTGAAATAAGTTTATTATTCAATTTGATTTTAGCCAATACCGTATCGGTTGTTGTATTAAAGACTTCAATTTGGAATTCTTGACCTTTTTTAAGGTAGTAAGTCGGAGTTTCTGACTTATTGTTATAGATTTTTACCCTGCCTTTATTGATAGCAAGAGTTGCTGTTGGGTTAGGATTACCCACCTTTACATTTGTATTCATAATTACTTTTAATTTTTAATTATGTACCAATCTTTTTGTTACCGAAATAACTCCAAAGTCGAATAAACGACTCAAGACCAATACGCATTAATTACGTTATATAAATAAATATGCTAAAATATATAAAAATGTAAATACTTACCCCTTTCTTTTATCAACTTGACTAGTAATATCGAAACTAATGATATTCTTTGTTGTATTAACTTCGTAGTTAGACGTTGCTTTAACATCTAAATAATATCTTTGTGGTACAAGACTCGCAGTATCTAATAAGAAATAATTATAATTGAAAGCTAATTCCACTGGTGCATAATCAATTACAGTATATTCAGCTTTACCTTCTTTGATGTATAATCTATACTCTAAAGTATCTAACACCTCTTGTTGGTTAACGCTATACGGTACTCTGGCCATAACTCTAACTTTTCTTATATCACCTCTATTAATCTTTTCACCATCTTTAACCCCAGATACGTTAAACGTGTATGTTTTTGGTGTTGAAGCGTCAGAACCAATATTATAATATTCAGCTGAATCTTTCAACTCAAATTCTAATTCAATATCTGGTCTTGTAAGACCATCAATAACAACGCCAGACCAAACATCTTCGTATATTGTACAACCTATTCTAGTTGTTGGTACAAGTAAATCTATCGAATAAACCCCCTGAGTTACATGGGTAATTTGATTGCTTGTAAATGAAGAAAATAAATCACCACCGTTATCATTTATTGTAACGGTCATACCTGTCATAGTATCAACATCCGTTGGAACCCCACCTATGTTAACGTAAAGATATAATTTATTATTTTTATCTAAGTAGAAATTACCCCTATCATCAATAATCGTATCAGCGTATCTAGTTTCTACATATGGTTCATAAAATGTTTGTGTGTGACGAGTAAAGAACCCAACATACTTAAGATTGTCTTCTATGCTAACTTCATTTCCATCATCAAAGGCCAAACCTAAGCCGTGATTAGTAGCACCTGTTAGATAACCGTTTACAATGTCAGTTATATCAATTTCAAGATTTTCATTACCATCTTCGAAATGTTGTGTTTGTAATGTAACACCAGAAGTTGAGCCAGTGTATGTTCCACTACCATCTACCCAATTAACACCATTCGTAGCTTCAATCCAATTTGACGCACCCTCACTATACACTGATGCATCGGATGATGAGAAATATTTTTGACCAGAAAAGTCATAACCAACACCTTCATCCCAATCTTGGTTAACAGCAAATAAATTTAAGTTGAAAGATGTTGTTCTATCTTTACCATCGGCAGTTTCTTTACTTAATAATGATTCATCAAATGTACTAGTATTTGTCATTCTAAGTGTATGCGTTAATTTAGATAAATCTGGATACATACCTTTATCTCTAAATTCCTCAATTCTTTCAGTATTGAATTGAAATATGTATCTAGTGAATAGTGGATTTTCACTTAGCCAATTACCACCATAGAATAGTTCGGCCACAGGGTTTTTACCTGTGTTGGTATTATTATTATATACCAAAGTATTGTTCCTATCAAAGTATGTTCTTAAGACCATTGTTCGTTTTATTATAAATATCTAGGAATATTAATTAATTTTGATATTTTTAGATAGTAATGATTTTAAATCATATTCTAACAACTTATCAATATCATTGACACCAGAAAGGTCTTGGGGTTTAAGCCCAGGGTAAGCATGTACGTGGTTTGTAAATGCATTTATAAAAACACTCAAAAATTCATTTAATCTATCCCCAAAAACCAATGGGTGAGCCTCATTAATTATTTTTTGAATTTCTTCATCGCTAACCATTGAATTCTGGTCATTTAATGTAAATCTAGGGCTACCATTTTTATGTGTTAATAAATTAATCTTATTACTAACAATATTAATTGCACCACCAACTTCAGTTGCCTCCTGTTCTGAATTAGCTTTTAAAACAATATCATGTTTTATTTGAATATACGATGGGTTAATTTTATTAAACTTTGGTATATCACCTTTAGGGGTTTTAGAGTCAAATTGACCAGCTCTTAATAATAATTCTTTTTCTTTTAAAATTATGTCTGAGTTATTTCTACCTTGAATTGCTATTGTATCCAATGATGGGTAAACCCCTCTATTTTCTGGTATTGTATTTGGGGCTGGTTTAGGTTGTTTTATACCACTAGCTAATACCGATTTTGATGAAAATAAATTATTATCTTTATATAAATTTTGTGGTTGTGAAATTATTGGACCTAAATATAACCTATCAATAAATGGGTTTTTAACATCTGGTATAAAAACCATTACAGTTTCACCAACTTTAGGCACTACATGAAAGAACTTTTGTAGCATAGGAAATGAATAACTCAAATCCTTCTCAAATAAACTGTCATCTATACCCGTTATACGCACTTTAATGCGATTTGCGCCTAGTTCATCAAAATTTGATGTTACCTTACCATAATAGAATATAGTGGTATCTAAACGATTTTTAGAACCTTTATTAAAAACACTCGTACCACCAAAAGCATACTTATTATTCATTATCTTTGTAATCTTTTATCTAACACTGTTTTACCTTTAAGGTATTCAGCGTCCATTTTATCTAATTTATCTATTAAATTATGCACTTGATTTTTAATAGCGTCATATTCTTCTTTCATTTGAATATGAACTGCATTAATATCCATATTTGACATTTCTTCGTAATTCATAATTTATCTAATTACCCCTTCACCAATACCTATATTCGTTGTCATACCTTGGCTGATTACAGGACCACCCATATTACCTAACCCAGTTGTAGTTACTTGAACACCAGGTGGTATTATAACTTCTATTTTAGCATCCAATTGCAATGCACTAATTATTTCTTCTACAACAACAACAATCATAGATTCCATCATGTTAGTGTTTTCTGAAAAAACATCACCCGCTGGTGCACCAGTTTCAGATTGTCTAGCTATTACATTAGAAGCTATATTTCTAGCACTTAACCCAGGTCTTAATTTAGCACCAATTAACAATAATTGAGGTGGTAAACTTTCCACAGGTTTTCTAGGCACTGAGAATGCTGCATTTAATGTTTTAAGCACATTAGTCATTGAACTTGAACTTGAACTTGAACTTGAACTCGCCATTTTTTATTTTTTTATAATTCCAGCCATTTTTCTTAAAACGTCTGTTGGTACCCCAACTAGACTAGCTATTTGAGATTTTTTATATTTAACTTTTTCTATTTGAGTTTTAATAACGTTATCCGTTACTAATTTTTTAACTTCTTTTAATACTTTATCCATTAATATTCCAATAACCGCATCCCTAACTGACTGTAATGCAGCTGTTAGTAATACACGATTTTTTTTAATGAAAGCTTCAGTGTCATCAAAAACTTCACCATAGATAATTGAGTGATTTACTGCTAGAATGATAATTAATTTTGGTGCTAATATTGAATTAAATATAGCAGCCATTACTTGCCTTAACATTTTTTCAATAAAATTAATTTTTATATTAAGTTTATCATTATTACCAACACTATTAGCTGATTCGTTTGCTAAATCATTTAAACCATTTCTTATTATTGTAGTGGTAATCTCCATTAGGTTATCACTTTGTGATTGATTATTAAGGCTATCTAAATCAGAGTTTAGTTTAGTTAATGTATTAAAATCAATTGTTGATTCGGCATCACCGCAAGTAGTGATAATGTCAACACCTTTCCTTCTAATCTCACTTCGATAATCAATAGAAGATAAATCTTCATTAGTAAACGTGAAGTAACTATCATCTATTATTATATCATCATCACAATCTATTATTCTATTGATAATATCCTCAATCTTTATTTCGTTTTGTATTTGTTTTTTACTCTTATCAATCTTTATACTAATTGAACCAAAAATAGATTCTACTATATTATTAATTAACTTAGCTGAATTAAATAATTGAATACTATCAATATAATCATTATTTAAATCTGGTAGTTTTTTATTTATAGCGTAGTGTTCATTAGGTTTTATGTTTATAGTATTATTTGGTAAGTTTGTTCCTGATGGCGCATATTCATCAAAACGAATGTCTAAAATTTTATTATTTGTTGTGGATAACCCCCAACTATCAACATTACCATCGTTTTGTATTGTATTGTATAAAAATGTGTTGAAGTCTGTGCTATTTGATAAATTAAATACGTCATTATATAATAGTTTACCAGCGTCTGAAATTGGGTCAACTTTAAACATCCCTAAGAAATCAATTTTATTAAGTTCGATAGTAATACCATCATTAATAAATGAATCTGGTATTTTTGGGTTTACACTACAACTAACCATAGATTTTAAAGCTTTTTTAATTGCTTTTTTAACATCTAATTCTATTTCATCTAAGTTGTGGGTTAAAACATCTACTAAAGATTCTTTTAATGATTCAAAACCAATTAAAGATTTAAGTAAATCAGTTAAAAAATCTAAACTATTTGTTTTTTGAGATATTGATTGTAATGAGTTTAGAATAACCTTTTTAGGGTATCCTTCAGCAGAAACCCTTAATGCAGCAATTTGCCCAAATACATTAGATTTTTCTTTAGTAACGTCCATTATTTAAATTATTTTGACTCTGAGTTACGATTCTCTATTAATTCCCTAACCCTAGCAAAACTATCTTTACTAACAATATCTGGACTATTGTTTATTGCCACCGCAACATCACCACTATTTTTGATAATTTCGTTTTGAAGTTTACCAATGTCTAATTTAATTTTAATTGCCGAGTCTTTAACTTTTAATGCATCTGTTTTAGCCTTAGCTAATTTTGCCCACTCATCAACGTCTTCTGGGTTTGATGCAGCTGAAATTTCATTGATTACCTTTTGAGCGTCCTGAATTTGAGTGCATGAGTTATTGTAAACCTCTTGCATAACATTCTGAAGGGAGTCATTACTATTTACTTCAATTTTTTGTTTTTTACTTCTAGCCATAACATGTCTGTTTATTATAAATAGGTAAAAATAGTGTTTTATTATAAATAACCCTCTTCTATCTTATCACCCTTAATTAACTCATATATGGTTTTATACCTACGCATAGCAATCCTAATATCCTTTGTGATTAGGTTTGTATTTTCTCTAATAGTTGCTAAAATAACATTTTTGTTAAATTTAGACCCACCTTGTAAGGTAGAAAAAAGGATTTCCCAATTATTAAGTATATCAACTAAAGCTTCACCAACTTTTCTTTCGTTTTCGGTCATTTTTTTATTACCATCAACTCCCTCATTTTCAATCTCTTTCTGAATTTCAATGACAACTGTATTAATTAAGTCTGATAACTCATAGTCGGTGTCTGATAAGTGATAAACAAATTCATCTTTCTCATGTACTTTAGAAATTGACGTATCAAAATCTAAAGTTTGATTAAGCATTTTAGTGTCTTTAATCATTAACCCTATTATGTAATGCTTACATATAGTCCCATAATAAGAAAACGCACGTTTCCCTTTTGATGTGTCAAATTTATCAGCTTTTAAAATTAGATACGATAAGGTATCACTATGTACATTTTCAAATGAATAGTCTTTTCTATATAACTTATAACGCCTTATAATTGATTCAACCATAATGTTGAATGCTTCTCTTAAGTGTTCATTATAAATTTTATTTCTAATAGCTGGGTCATCTTCATTTAAGTATCTTACAACTGCGGCTTCTTGTTCATCCCCAAAATACAACCCATTTTTTCTTTTACGCCCTCTTTTTTTAGTCATTAAAATTTAGTCTTTTTTCTCATAAAGCTCTTCCCTATCAACTATATGAAAGCACTCTTTTTTTGCTAAAGCTAACCACCATCTTGATTCATCTAATGTTAACTCTTTCTTATATTTACTAAAAAGACCACCTTCTCTTTCATTAACGTGCTTATACGCTAATTTAGGGATAACCATTATAGAACATGCATTATGTGTCATTCTCAATAAGAACTCATATATAAAACTTAATTTTATACTCTCTTTAAGTCCACCGAATTCCATATAAGCTTCTTTTAAAACCGCCATACCATCAATGTTAAAGTTTTGATATCTTAATAATGCGGCATTATCTAAAAACCCTAATTCATCTGAAAATTGTGAAGCCCATACAGCTTCGTTTGTAAAGTTAATAAACTCACCTTCAGGTGTTACGTCTAAAATCATAGGTAAGAATATAGTTACTAGTGGTTCATGACTTCTATATTTGATAACATTGTCAACCCATATACTGGCTAACTCATCATCTTGTTCTAAAAATATAAACCAATCGGTTTTACATTCTTTAACACCTAAATTTAATTGAGCTTGGAAATTAGTATTTCCGTTGTGCGCAATTATCTCATAATTTAAACCTTCAATTTCTTTAGATAATTTTTCAACTAATTTATGGTCATCAGATTTCTCTTTAACTACTAATATTAAAGCATCAGGGGTTTGTTTTTGTGCCGCAACACTTAATATTGAATTCCTTAATAAAGTTTCATCCACTTCAAATACTGGGATGATTACACTAATTTCATTTTTCATTTTATTTCGTTTTTTGCTCTTCAATGTTTAATAATGCTTCGAATTCATTTCTTCTATTAGCTACGAACGCACCATATAAATTTTTAATATTTTCAATTTCTTTTTCTCTAGTGAATAAATCTTTAGATTCTTTAACACCATCGATAAAATCTTGAGGTACTGAGTCTTCCAACCAAACTCTCATGAAATCAGAAATTAAACTAGGTATCGCTAATACATTATTAGTCCAAATACCATTATTTTTTAATTCAATTTGCTCACCAGCTGAATCCACTTCCATCCAACTTGGTATCATATCAGGTATTTTACCAATAACTGGCGTTTCACATTGAATTGATTCTAATGGAAATGTACCGAAGCTTGAAATATCATCTACCCAAACAGATAAACAAGATTCACCTAATTGCTCAGCAAATGTTTTTCTTGGTAAACCCCTTAATTCCCTAAACGTAATCCATTTATACATTGGGTATTGTAAGTAAAATGTTTTAACAATTTTTAAAGCAGATTTTTGGTCTCTAGTTAAAATTGAAATAATTGGTTTTTTTGGTTTAACACTAGGTTTAAAATACTCAGGAATTGACGGTGCAATTGTGTAAGTGTTAACACTAGGGAATAATTCTTTAATGTGGTCTGCTTGTTTATCACTAGTTGTGATAACATCTCTAAACCCATAGTTTAAATCCCATCTTTCACCTATTTTTAATAATTCTAAAATATATGTGTATGATTGTGAAAGTACTATTTTTTTACATGGAAATTCTTTAACCTGTTCCATTACATTAGCAAAAATCTCAGGGACAATTAAATAATCAATTGCAGTTAAATTTAAATTTTGTTCCTCAACTGAAACATGAGGTAAATTAGCATATGCATCACCTAACCATTCATGAACACCATGGTAATCATTTTTTTCATGTAAAATATAAGCATTGTAACCTAAATCTGTTAAGGTTTTTACTTGCTCATAAATATTTGCAATCCCAGCAGTTGGGTTGCCTTTAGTATCTAAAGTGAAAAAATAGAAACCAAAGTCTTTATTATCTATTTTTTCAATTAAGTCTAAAACTTTCATTTGTTTTTTCTTTTCTTCCATTTTAATCCATTTTTTTTAATATGTCATAGGCTAATAGTGTGTTAAACGCTATTTTAAATCCTATTCCAGTTTCTTTTAAATTATTAGCTCCCAATGCTGAATCACCTTCTTCTTTTTCATCACCTAAATCAGCGATAAACCCTCTTATCAAGTCAAACCTAACACCATTTATTTCTTTGTGTTTTATATCTTCATTGTGAGTGATTTCAGTACTTATACGTTCCTCATTAGCATTAAATAATTCAACCTTTTGAGTTGTCTTTAAGTTTTCTTGTTTATCATCACCTAGTAATAAAAACGCATCAATTTCATCGAAATCAATGTAATAAAATTCACCGAATAATTCAATCATTTATAATCTCATTAAATTTTTCTTCGTTATCAACGAAGTCTAAAATACTATCTAATTCATAATCAGCGTCAGTATTTTTATTATATGAAGCATTAATTTTAACTGAAATTTTACCTTCAGGCTTAGCTTCTAAAGCTTTTGGGTTTGCAGTAACTAATAAATCAATATCGTCCCATTTTTTAGCTGTATCATTAACAAATCTTATGTTATTTCCAGTAAAACCTAACTTAGATAAGAAAAATAATGTTGAAGGAATTGCCTTGTGCGCATCCCTACTAATTATTATAATCTCATGTTCCTCTTCATCGTTTATATCAGCGATAAATCTATTTAAAATAGCACCGATATTTGCGTATGATTGGTCTGCGTGAGCAAATACCTCCATTGGCGCATCACTATATAAAAATTCATTAAGTTTTTTTTCTGATGGGAATTTAAAATATTTTAATAAATCCCATTCATCAATAACAACGTCTTCTAAATCTTCCTTATAGTATTTACCATAAACATATTTAAATTGCCCTATGAAGTCTCTTATCACCTCATTTAAAGTTATCCCTATTTTCATTATATAATTTTAATTAAAAATTCCATAAAGTAAATAACTTTGTTACTTTTTTTATACATCTTCATCAATTATTTTATAGTTATTGATTATTTTAGTTATTAAAGGGTTTCTTACGATATCACCTTCGTCAAATTCAAAGAAACCAATTTCTTTAATATTTTTATGTCTATGAATTGCATCATATAATCCAGTTTGTTCAATTCGTCTATATTTATCAGATTGGTCCATATCACCCGATATTATATATTTTGAATTGTAACCAATTCTTGTTAATAAGGTTTTCATTTGAGATGGTGACATGTTTTGCGCTTCCTCCATAAGTAATACAGCGTTGTCAATAGATTTACCTCGTATAAAACCTAATGGCTCCACCATTAAGTCTTCACATTCCTCAAGTTTAAATCTATTATCTTTACCAATTATTTTGTCAACAATATCAATTGATGATGCCATGTATGGTGCCATTTTTTCTTTTAAGTCCCCTGGTAAGAAACCTAGACTTTCTTCAGCTTCTACAGCTGGTTTCACAATTAATATTCTATTAAATGAGTTTGAAGTGTTTTGGATGAGTTGTAATGCGACTGCCATAGCAACATACGATTTACCAACTCCAGCTGGGCCAGAGCAGAATACAATCTCTTTTTCCCTTATTAATGTAGCATATTCTTTTTGCTTAACATTTTTACATTTTAATTGTACTTTCTTAGGTAAAATTTCATTTACCGAACTTACTTTTGCAGTCTTCCTAACTGTTGTAGTATTTTGTTTTTTTGCCATAAAAAAATGTGAGTCTTTTCTTAAACTCACATTTAATATAATTACAAAAAAACAAAACTAAACATAAAATGGCTATTTAGCCATTTTATTTTCATACTTTAACTCTAATTCAGATAATTTATACTTTTCAAAGATATTATCACCATTAATAGTAACGTCAGCAATAAATTTAATAACGTAGTGGCCATTGAATTCTACTATTTTATCAAATTTCTTAATATCATATTCATATTCTAACCCATCATCTGAACCAATTGCTTTATCACTAATGAAACCGACTTTATTAATATCTAATAAATCAGAAGCCCTAGGGTTCTGTTTAGCTTTTTTGATTTCTGAAATTAACATTCTTGTTTTTCTATCATACTCATCAGGGTATTGTGATAAATAAAATTCCATTAACCTCTCAGTTTCATTAATCTTTCTAATTACCAATTTCTTAGTATAAGATTCTATTTCAAATTTAGGTCTTATTTCTCTACTAACATAAATAGTTTTTTTAGATTTCATTGAAGATACCATATCGTCAAATGAAATTTCACCTAAAGTTCTACCACTCCAATTTTCAACCCCAATTAAATCGTGTTTTGTTTTATTTTCATCATAATCATCGATTTCAGTTTTATCTAAAACATTTAAATCTTTATTATCGAATGATTCCACAGTAGACTTAATAATATCCTCGTTTTTAATAACTAACTCAACATCATACGAATCAAATTCATCACAACTAATTTTAGATAAGTTATGTTTTTCAATGGTATATGTTTCAACTATGGGAAGCCCATCCGAATCATAACCAGTAATCTTAGCCGTCTTAGACTTAGATTCAGTCAAAATTTTATATAAACGCCACCTAAGTTCTTTTACTGGCATAGTTATTTCACCCCTTAATAGAGCATCAGCCATTGAACCTTGATTCATTGTTTCATGTACAGTACCTTCGCTCCCTAAAGCGTCTGAGTGTTGATTAAGTGAAGACTTCTCAACCCTAGATAATGCTAGTGATAGTAAAGTTATTTTTCTTTTTAAATATCTTATTATTGACATTTTTCTAATTTACTTAAATCCATTGTAATATCTTATAACCTACTAAATTGTATTTTTCCATTATCTAGTGGATTCAATATTTTGTAATACATCCATCCAATGGTCCACCATTTCGTGCATCATTTCCTTAAAGGTATATGTTGGTTTCCAATCTAACGTAGTTCTCGCTTTTGTTGAATCACCTTTTAAGTATGGTAATTCTTCAGGTCTCATATATTTTGAGTTCTGAACTACATAATCTTCATAATTCATACCCAAATATTTAAATACCACATCACACATTTCACGTACTGAATGAGTTTCCATAGTTGAAATTGCGAAATCATCGGCAACGTCATGATTAATTACTTTATACATTGCTCTAACATAATCTTTAGAATGACCCCAATCTCTATATGAATCCATATTTCCAAGTTCTAATTTACCTACCAACCCAAGTTTGATTTGAACCGCAGTTTTAACAACTTTATTAGTAACAAAATTACTACCCCTTCGTGGTGATTCATGATTGAACAAAATACCGTTGGTTACATGTAATCCGTAAGCTCTACGATAATGACGAACCATATTATAAGCGAAGACTTTAGCACACCCATAAGGTGAAACTGGATTCATTACCGAAGTTTCTCTTTGAAACCCATCGTCTTCTACTGTTAACCCAAACATTTCAGAACTTGACGCTTGATAGAATTTAGCGTTAGGACATAATCGCCTATACGCTTCTAACATGTTAACCACACCAACTGCGTTTGTTTGAACCGTAAATTGTGGAATATCAAAACTTACCCTAACGTGAGATTGCGCACCTAAATTATAAATTTCATCAGGCTTAATTTCAGTTAATAATCTTTCAATTGAAGTTTGGTCCGTTAAATCGCCATAATGGACGTAAAAATTTGGGTTTTTTCTAGCAGCGGCTAACCTACTTTGTTGGTTCTCAGCCACTGAATTTCTACGTACCATACCATGTACCGTATAACCTAATTCTAATAAATACTCAGTAAGATATGAACCGTCTTGACCTGCTATCCCCGTTATAAATGCTACTTTTTTACTCATTTTATTTATATTTTTTATTTATATTTTTTATTTGAACTAAATATAAATAAAAAATATGAATAAGTAAACATAATTACCTATTAAAAATATCCATTTTAGTTAAGTCAGGCCAGTCTTCAACTACCCATTGTCTAGGGGTCGTTTCAATTGCCTTTGATAATTTATCCAATCCCATTTGTGCCGTTTCTGGGGTCATATAATAATGATAACCAAATGTGTCTATATTTTGGTCTCTCCAAGGTATATCTGGTAACCTACCATCATATGACATCTTCTTTAACTTTATCGCATCTTTTTTATTATCACATAATATCATCCCACCTCTACCAAGGCTTAAATGTTTTTGATATTGGAAGCTCAAATTCATAAATGTATTTGGCACATAACTATTTTTTTTCCAAAGTACTGCCGCATCTATTACATTTCCATAACTTAAATTATAATAATCAACCCAATTTTCATCAGTCCATCTTAAGCTAATACCTAATTTATTTGCTAAAAATGGCACAGAAATATATGTATGTTTTGGTACATGTATACTTTGCACATCTTTTAATCTTAGACATAGTTCAATACCATGTGTACAACTATCCACCGCTATTGCGTATGGTGCGCCAAAAAATTCGGCAACTTCATTTTCGAATTGTGTTACTACTTTAAAACTCATAATTATCTATTTCTTCTTTTGTTACTCTGACATTATCGATATCATAGTTTTTTATTATGTTAATATAATTTTCATTATCCAATGGTTTACCAAATAACCCACCTGTAAAACTACTAAGGTTAATTGTTAGACTCCAATTATCATAAAATTCAGATTCTAACGTCTGTTTATATGTTGATTCTAAACCCTTTTCTATTCCTATGAAACAAACCTTAAAGTTAGTAAACCCATAAACCTCTTTTAAAGAAGTTACGATATGTTCCATATCATCAATTGTAAGATTATTCTCCCATGTATTATAAGAATAATTAAAAAGAGTCTTATAATCCTTTAATTTTTTAAACCTTTTTTTACATTTCAAAAAATGATTATAATCTTTTTCAGTATTCAAATCGTGGTGTGGAAATATAGCACCATGAACATCAGTATGGTCAGCATCATAAAATTTATTACTGGTTCTCATCGATGTTGGTAATGGAAGTCTTGTTTCTGGGTCAATGGTTAGTTGATTACATAACAAGGTAAAGTTGTTTTCAGGTTTAAGAATTTCGTTGAAATCGTCTTCTAAAATATGTTTAATGGTTTCAACCTTTAAAGTATTCATAAAATCAAAAAACCCTGAAAATTCTCGATAATTATAATGTTTTAATATATCTGAATTTTGACATCTACTCCCTAAGCTATGTATTGTTTTATATTTCATTTTTAATGTATTTTAAGTAAAGATGGTCTTCTGAAACTAGCATATTCATAGCGGTCTCAAAATTCTCTTTTACTGCTTCAATTTTAGAATTATATAAATCAAAAGATAATGATTCTATTTTGAAGTCGTCATTTAGTGTTATTATCCCATCAGTGTTAAAGAAATCACCTATATTTTCAATGCCATAAAAAATCGGTATTGTGCCAGTCATAAAACAATCAGTGATTTTTTCACTAACCATATTGGGGTACGTCCCATTCTCCATTGCAATGGAAAAACAATAATCTTTTAAACCATCAATCTTATTAGGTATTTCACGGAACCCTCTTCCGAAGTGGTCACAATGTGGACTGAATTTAGCAATCATTTCATGCCTATAAATATGAGCTGGGCACATCTTTTTATTAGACGCAATCATGGAAACCAATTTAGTCTTAGGGTACACCAACCCATCACTTTCAGCGATAAATGATTTACCACTAACTTGTAACGCAAAGATGTTAGATAGTTCGGTTAAACTAACGTCATGTGTGAATACTAACTTATAATGTTTCTTTAAGAAATCTAAGTTATTAGCACACCACTCATATAACCCAGTGTTGATGTCTTTAGATTCAGATAACCAACCATAATTTATTGTATTTGGATTTGGTGGTGTTTTAATTAGAAAGTCGATGTGCATAGATATTGGTGCTGTATGGCTACCCTTGACCCATTTTACATATAATGGTTCGTAACCAGATGTAGACGGACTATGTTGAAACCCACCACCTATCATATTTATTTCCACCCTATCATTCATCTATTAAATCTTTAAATTCTTCTTTTAAAAACGGCATTACCTCTTGTGATAAATGGATATCATCCATAATAAATTTAGGGTCAGTCCTACCATTTTCTAACATTAATTTTTCTGAAATATCTTTAAATATAATATCATTCTTATTACAGTTATATTTAAGGTGTTTATTAAATTCCTTTGTCATAACATTTCTAAAAATTTCATCTTTATATTCTTTAACTGGGCTATCACCTTTACGTGATGATGGTGGTGAACCATATACTCCAACATTAGAGTATTTATCATTTAGATAATCTACGGTTTTCATATATCTATCAACACACCTATATATCCCTTCAGTTATTAATATATCTTCAGCTTCAGCATTAAACCCAATATGGTTTCTAATATCTATTTCACCAAAACATAAGAATATATAATCTTTTTCTGATATCTCATATTCTTCAATTACCTGTTCAATTACTGGTAATTTATCGAATGAATTGTAAGCCGTATTTGAACCAATTTTAATTGGACAAAAATACGGTATTCTCTGTTCGAATACATTGTGTGGTCTTAACGAACCACCACTTAAAGTATAACAAGTGCCAAATTCTGGTTGAATGTGTCTTAACCCATTCAACCCTTTATCGGTTCCAGAAAATACTGATACATGACTATCTCCAATTATATAAATCATACTTTATATACGGTTTTAATATTTTCACTTAGAATACTAGCGACAATAGAAATTGACGATAAATCTGCTTTCAATAAGTAATCACATTTTGTTAATGTAAGGATTTCTTGTAAACATTCAATACCTAATTTATATCTATGGTTTTTTCTAGTATCATGCAACCTAGCGTGTGGGTCATGATGTCTATTAGCTTTATCAGCTCTAAACATATTATCGTAACAAATAATTGGAACGTCTAACGCAGCTCTTAATTCTGGAATAACTAAACTATCATCTGTGGCTAAAAATATTTGTTCTATTTCTGGGTGTTTTAATAAAATTTCATTTATTTTTATAACGTAACTACTCAATGGTGATACATTATGATGGTGTTTCATATCAGTTAATCTAACTTGAACACCTAATGTTACTTTACCTTTAATATTATTGTCATAGAAATCATCTATTAATGTTTTAATATAAGATTTTAATTGGAAATTATAATTAAATTTTTCTTTAAGTGCTATGAAATTTTCTGGGTACATATACATATCTCTATTTTCGTATGTTAGCCCACCTATAACTAAACTATTCATGTTGTTAGTGGTTTCACCTTCAATATTAACTTGGTCAAAGTAATATTCCCAACAATTATTTGTGTTATGTAACAACGGTCCTTTTTCCGTACAGATACAATCTGTTTTACTCATATCAATATAAAGTTTTTCATCCTGTCCCACAAGTGATAATGTGCTCAATATGATAAACATATTACCAGCAAATCCAACACCACCTACTTCATGTTTTGAAGATATTTTTACAAATTCTAATTTATGATTCATATCCTAATTTTTTATTAATTGAGTTCTTGTCTAACTCGTTACCGTATAACCAATCGGTCATATCGGTAAAATTATTACTAGTTGGGTGAATGAAAATTCCATCCATCAACATACCAACACTAGTACTGAAAGCACTGTTACTCCCTAATAGAATGTCAGAGTTTACCATAGCAACCCACGTTTCATTATCAGAGATATCGGTATCGTATTTAATATTAAAATCTTCAAAACCTGTGGCGACAAAACCTTCTTTTTGTACGTATATAGTTATATCATACTTAATACCTCTTTCTTTTAAAGTCGTCTCTAAAATGTTAAGACTATCTAAATAATACTTATTACCTATAAATCTATGTCTATCATTGATTATATCACCTCTTCTAATATGAACGCTTACGTTAATAACGTCACTAGTAACTTTAGTTGGTATGACCAAATAATCTTTTTTTATTTCATCACGAAACCCTCTAATTTTGTTATATAATTCAAACTGTCCCTCAATTGGTGGTACATCATTATTTGACGATGGGTGTGACAAATATAACACCTCAGATAAATCTTCAATGTCGGTTATTTTTTTTTTCTCTAAATTTAGTATCAAATCCCATCTCTTACAATCAGATAAGTAATCAACTCTTTTGGTCATTGAATTTTTATCACTAAATTCGTTTGGTACTGCTTGATGAGAAAAAGGTGTTATTACAAATTCAGTATTAGTGATAATAGAATAACCAATAGCGTTTGTCAATAAAAACATTCTAGTCCCTAACCCATGTGGGAAAATTTCATTAGTTATATATTTACTCATAATTAATACCCAAGCTCTTTAGCTCCTTTTAAAATTAACTCTTTATCTCTTGTTGCAATTCTTTTCGCTGGCGAACCAACATAAATTCCCCATGGTTCAGTATCTTTTGTTAATAATGAATTAGCCCCAAGTACAGAACCTTCAGCTAATGTAACACCTGGCATTACAACTGAATTAACTCCAGTAGATGAATACTTCCTAAATATCACTGGTTCATTAATCACATTTCTATATTCTCTCGGTATAAATGGATTCAGGAAACCTTTTTTGAAGTCATCGCTTGCACATATAACTCGTGTACCAGTAGCAATTGCACTGAAATCTTCCATTATTAATACTGAATCACCACCACCAATTATACTAACTTGTGGGGCTATATGAATATAATCTCCAAGTATAGCTGAAGTAGAGAAATACACACACATGTCAATTGAAATGTGACTTCCTAATTCTATTAATTCTGGTCTAACTATTTGAGCTGACGAATCTACTCTAACGTCTTCACCCACTTTTTTAAAATTCTTATAATCCCCCATCTATTTTTAAATTTGTTCCAGATACATATTCATTGTCTACAATGAAATTTACCGTATTATATAATTCTTCAGCGGTACCAAATCTCTTTAACCCTACTTTATCTTTAGCCATTTGAACGTACTTCTCATCTACTCTATATGCCATACCACCATCCCAATAACCTAATTGGATTGTATTGCATGTAATGCCGAATCTTACGTTTTCTTTATTGGCGGTACCTATCAATCTATCTACGAATGCTTTTGACGCACAGTATATTGAATTCTTAGGTACGTTCATTTCAGAAAAAACAGATGATATCGCAATCACTCTTCCATACCCTCTTTCAATCATATGAGGTAAACATGCGGCTAACATATTTATATTCCCTTTAATGTTAACATCTAACATCTTATCAATGTCTTCTACGTCATCAGAAGTGATTTTACTTAAAAATGTATCATATTTAACACCACTCATATTCAAAACAATATCAACATTGTAATGTTTTTCCGCATCAGAAAACCATTGCTTAACTGATTCTAAATTGGTAATATCAACGACAGAACTACCTAACGGTATAACATGATATTTTTCAGCCAATAAAGGGACTAGTTTTTTACCTAACCCACCAGTTCCACCAAATACTGCAATTGTTTTCATATTAATCTTCGTAATTTATTACCATCGAACCCCAAGCCCATCCAGAACCTACAGCCGATAATACAATTTTATCACCCTTTTCAATTTCGTTATTCTCGAATGCATCATTTAACGCAATTGGTATTGATGCGCCAGCTATATTTCCATATTTATCTTGCACCAACTTTACGTTATCCATCGACATTCCGACTTCCTTTGCAACCACTTTTAGTATATTAATACTTGGTTGATGTGGCACTAATAATTTAATATCATCTACCTCAAGTTCAGCTTCTTCCATTACTAGTTTAATAGATTCTGGTAACACACGTATTGCTTGTTCCCATACTTCCTTACCCTTCATAGTAAACGGGTCCGATAACGGCATTCTAAATCCTGTCATACCTGAACCATTTCCATTTGACGCTATATTACTAACGTTCCAACCGTTTTTTGATGTGCCTAAAACTAAGCCACCAGCTCCATCACCAAAAAATACACAATTTCTATCATGAACATTTGTATGTTTGGAATATGTTTCGCTTGCAACAATTAGAATTTTTTTATAAGTTCCACTACTAATTAATGTTGATGCGAATGACATTGCATATACAAATCCAGCGCATACAGCATTAATGTCAAATGAAGGTACGTCTCGCTTAATGTCTAACATCTTATGTAACGTACATGCAGTTGATGGTGATATCTGGTCAGGACTTGATGTGACCACTATGATTAAATCTAATTCTTCTTTATCGGTTAATGAATTGGCTAAAGTCCTAATTGCGGCTTGATACGCTAAATCGGCTGTAGATTCATCTACTGTTATTCTACGTTCAATTATACCTAATTTATCTTCAACCCATTCTGGTGTTGTTGTGATGTGTTTACACAAATCTTCATTTGTTACCACATTGCTTGGTAAGTATGAACCTGTTCCAAGGATTGTTACATTATCATTTCTCATCTATAAATGTTTTATCTAATTTCTGTCCCTCATACGGTCCAGTTTTATATTCGTATACAATTGTATCATCTTCTAGAATTAAGTAAGTGTGACCACCGTATAGTGTAAAACTAGCGTCACCAGCCTTTAAAATCGGCTCCGCAATTATTGTATTATCTAAATCATAAAATATGCACTTCACACTTCCCCTAATTACCACCCAAGATTCTTGAGCTATCTGTTCTGGATAATGTCTATCTTTGGTTATGTGCCTATGAGGTGGGAAGGTTTTCCCTTTCTCCATTTTTAATGTTGCACATTGAATGAAATTATTTTCATCGACTACTTCAGTTCTACCTTCAATTTCATCTAATCTATTGATTATATGTAATAGTTTATCAGGTTCTATTTTAGAATATATTTTTTCCATATTAAATTTTTATCCATGTTTCAGGTACTATATCGTTAGCGTTATATTTGGCTAATGCTGGCCCAAACCATTTTTTAGGACCAATAACCACTTTATTTTCATTTTGATTTAACCAAGCACCCCACCAAGAAAATGATGAGTTAACAGTAATGTTATTTTCACAAAGAGACATTAGGTATATTTCAATATAATCCTTTTCATCTGAAATATAAACAACATTTTCATATTTTAAATTATTTTTACACCATGGTATGTCATCACTAAAAATAACTACGGTGTCCGTAATATCTTTTAACCTATCAATAGCTTCATTAAAATATTCAATTGTTTGTTGATGATAATGGTTAGGGTGCCTTACATAATCACCACGTCTGACGTGTAATGATGTAGTCCTAGTTCTTAAAATTGTAGAATACTTCTCGTTGATTATTTTAAGAATACTATCTGGAATTTTAAGAAATTCTAGAATTTCAGCCCTATTATGTATGAAATATTTTTCACTTTGAAAAAACCCATTTACAATGAAATTATCTTTTGGTAAATCAATTGGTTGGTAATGAAGAGGGTAAGTAAAGGTTGGGAGTACTTCTCTTGGTGGCGTAGTATTCAGAATATTAAATATTTCCATATATTCCCAACCATGTTTTATAATTGGGTTATATTTGTTATCGTTATTAACTAAATTTAATTGCGCTGTAATATTAGGGAAACTACAATCAACCCCCTTATCTATTGCCATAGATTTAACTGCGGCAATTTCAAAAAACATATTTGCCAATCCACCTTTTAAATTACAATAAATCATTTATATAACCTTTTATATGGGGGCATACTACGAATTTTACCAACATTTTTATTAACATCACCCATAATAACTTTATGTTCATTTAATGGGTTTTGTTCGTTATAAACATAATTAATTTCAGTCATAAATTTATAATGTTCATCCCCTGACATTTCTAACATTGGATACATAAACGCCAAATCACAAGCAGCGTCCCAATAGTCACCATTTTCATCTTTTAAATCACCCAACTTAATATTTCGCCATAAAAATGCTCTCCACGTCCTAATATGAGATGCTGTAAATGTAGCCTTTCTAATGTTATTTATTATTTGTTCTTGGGCAAACCCCATAGCACCATGTGAATAAATAAAACGCCCATTAGCTATCCATATATCATCATCAGAATAAACCTTAGCAACTCGCTCTAACGTTTCACTATCTGGTAACCAGTCATCACCATCAACCTCTACAATAACTTCATTATCGTCAATAATGGAGTTATTCCTAATTACTTGGTCATAGTTACCCGATTGATAATGTTTTGTTTTGTTTTCTATAAGTATAAATCTATCATCACCTTCAATTAATTCTTTAGTTTTATCAACAGAACCGTCTGTTGATAAATCATCTGTGATATAACATGTAAAATCTTTATGTGTTTGTTCTTTTAATGATGTAATACATTTTTCAATATACTCTTCACCATTGTATAGTGTTGTTACTATTATCATTTTAATATTTCTTTATATTCATCAATAATTTGAGTTATAATTGACTCAGAATTAAATTTATTTATATCTTCAGGTACTTTATGAAATTCTTTACCTAAAACAAACCCTTTATCATCCACATTATATATCCAACCACCTTTACCACACATCCAACCTTCGATAGTTGTTCTACCTAAAAGTATACCAGCAGTCACATCAGCTTTTTTCATATAACTCTCAATGTTAGCTTGTGGGCCATAATAAATTACATGTTTTTCATCATTAATTATTTCAGATGCAGTAACACCATTCTCTCTACCAACAATCCATAACTCACCATTTTCTTCCTTAGTTTTACCAACTAAATCAACTAACATATTTTTTCTTAAATAATCAATAGTACCAACAAATAAAGTGACTTTCTTACCATTTACAACTTTAGTGTAATTAGTGTTAAATCTACTTGAATCAATTGGGTTGTAAACAACCTTAATTTTTTCTTCAGGTATGTTATGCTCCGAAATTAAGTAATCCTTAATTTCAGGTCGAATAGCGATATATTTTTTAATATTATCATGTAATATCGGGTGTTCCAATGAAATAACTTCAGAATGTATAGATGATATTGCTGGGATTTGAGGATATAATTGAGTCATTAGTTTAGCAACTGGTGTATGACTTAAATGCATAATATCAAAGTTAACCGCACCAATTTGGTACATTCTACCTTCAACTGATTGCTCTAATTTACCATCAGGTTGTTGTATTTGCCATTGACCATCACCCTTTTTATAACCTGGTGGTTCGTTAATATCAGCTAATTTAATACCTAACCTTTTTGCTTTTAATGAAAGCTCACCCCCGATGTTAGAACATATGGTTACATCACAACCTTTTTCAATCAAACCTTTAGCTAATTCAAAGTTATATAATTCAGAGCCAGTATAACTATTAAAATTTATGCAAGCAATTAAAACATTAAATTTATGATTAACACCAAATTCTTTGTCAATCTTAACTGGTAAGTCATCTTTATATTTTTCAGAAAATAAAACTCTATTTATTTCCCATTGGTCATTAGTTTCACCAATAGACATGTGGTTAATAACAATATTAGTGTGAACGCCAACTTTAACACCTTTTAAATAATTCTTAAAACAGAAATCAATATCATAAAAATGAAATCCCTCAACAGATTCATCAAAATTTTCTTTCAATCTAGATTTCATAACTGAAAAGAAAACACCATCAACCGAAACTACCTCTTCAATGTTATTACCTTGGTCATCACTATATTTAGATAAGAATTTTTTATCTTGATGTGTGTGCCATACTCTACCAAACATTTGTTTGGGGTCTGACCACCATTTACCTGTCTCTGGTAACAATTTAGTTCCAGCAACACCTAAAACACCATAATTAGTGGTGTCATAATTTTTCTGTAATTTTTTAGCGAATTGCTTAGTTTGAATTTCGATGTCGTGGTGTAAAAAAACCACGATATCATATTTAGCTTCATTCAAACCCCTATTATATATTTCAGTTAACGAGAATTTACCTTCATTCTTATAACCAAGAAATTCAACTTTAGGGTGACCAGCCATTTTCTTTATATGTTTACTAAATTCATTTAAATCGTTTTGTGAAGAGCAAACAATACTTATCATAATCTTTATTTTAAACAAATATACTAAATAAATAATAAAAATCAAGTTAAAAGTGATTTTTTAATAAATAATTATAAAACTATCGGTGGACCAAAATGTGCGATTAAGTTAAATAAATCATTACATTCAATATATAATAAAGTGAGATTACTTAAAAAAAATAATAAAATATAATCAGAAAACGACAATATCGTACTCAGCTTGCTCTAATAATTCATTATAAGCTTTGGTTAATGATACGCCATTATTAATATATTCAATTACTTGAACTTTAGGGTGACCAGCCATCTTTTTAAGATGGTCAATATGTTTTTGATTATGTTCTCTTGTACAATATACTATACTTATCATTCTATCTATTTTCCTGTTGAACCAAAACCACCTTCACCTCTTACTGAGTCAGATAACTCATCAACTTCAACAAAAGAAATTTCAGGTTTTGGTATTATCATTATTTGTGCAACTCTATCTCCACTAACGTAACCACTAATTTGAGATAAGTCATTTGCTAATCTTTTGAATTTACACATTATTTCACCTCTATAACCAGAATCAATAACACCTACAGAATTAGCTAAAGATAATTCTAATTTACTAACACTACTTCTTGGGAAAATTAACCCAACATACCCGTAAGGTATTTCCATAGATAACCCCGTATAATATACTAAATTATCATATTTATCAATAGTTAATGATACCGCAGTTAAATCCATCGCAGCATCGCCATAAGTACTATAGCTTGGTATAACTGCATCCGCATGCAATTTTTTAATTTTCACTTCCATATTACTTAGCCTTATGTTTTTCTTCCATAATTGCTAATCTAATAGCCAATCTTAATACATCACCAATTGTTGAGTTATGCCATTCTGATTGAGCGTCATCAACTTTATCGAAATTAACGATAGCTGAGTATTCTTCTTCAGATAATTCAATATCACAAGATAATGCATAATACGCTGAACGTTCACCAACTCTCATTGAAACAATATCTTCATTGTAGTTATACATTTTACCTTGGTTATCTCTATGCCATTGAGATGTTTCAGGTATGTATAGTTTTACCTTTCCAATTGAATGTAATAAAACTACTTTAAATAAAGAATCCACATCGATTTTAAGTGAACCTATTAGATTATTTTCGTTGATTTTATAAGCGTGTTTCATCACCCTTAATGTATGGTCAACTAAACCACCTTCAAATGCGTTATGCAATTTAAGCATTGTAGATGCTGGGGCTTTGATTATATCTTGACCCAATAAATCAGTTAATTTTTCGGTTAAAAAACCATGTTTTTCTGCGGTCTCAATATACTTCGTAGTATTTGAAACGATTTTTTCTTTACTTAGACTCATTATTTGTTATTTATTATTTTTTTTAACTTTTTCAATACCGTCCATAATTTCTTTAAACGTATCTTCTAAAGTGATACCATCAGGTAGTGATTCTCTGATTTGAATTTCGTGCTTTGCTTCAGCTTTCTTAATTTCATCCATATAAAATTTAATCTCTGGTGATAACACCTTACCTTCTTTATATGGATTTTTAAATCATTTTTCATTTTTTTGATACGTTTTAACTTCCCTTAAAGTCGAAACTACTGATAGTTTACCATCATCATAATCATCATCACCTAAAGGGACATATTTAACATCCACATAACAATTGTAATCTCTTTTTGGCTCATAATTGAACATTATTCTAAATCGTTCCTTATTTGCTTCTAAATAACTAATTAAACGGTCTTCATTAGTAACCACTTCGAGTCCTTCGGGTTCTTCGATTTTTTTAAAAAAGCTTATAAATTTATTAAGAATTTTATTCATAAAGCAATTATACTACTTTTTAGCTTCAAAAACAAGTTTTTTGTAGTATTTAGCACGATTTTCAGTAACTTTATCCATTGAATAGGTATTAATTACTGTGTTATATAAGTTATCGCCAAACGTTTTAATCATTTCAGGGTTTAAAATTAACTTTTTAAGATACTGATACCATGATTTGTGATTTCTATGTGAGTCAACCAAGAAGCCATTCTTAGTTAAATCAACATCACCACCTTTTAAATATGCGTTTTCAATGTCAATTGTGTAAGGTCCATAATTTTGAGCAATTAAAGCTTTCTTATGAAAACCACTTTCAATCACCTTTAACTGACTTTTAACTTTATTGAATGTGTTCTCAGCTAATGGTGCTAAAGATATGTCAAATAAATTATAATTAGTTGCATAATTACTAATTGGTTTAGTCCATACTCTTCTGTAAGGTTCATTCTCAATTCCATCATATTCTTGAGTAACAAATCTATTAAGATGTTCCCTATATTCTGGTGATATTATTGAATAGTTATTAGTGAATATTTTTTCATACTCTACCCACACAGTTTCATGTGGTAAAATATCTCTTTGTTTTTGTTCACCAGTTTTCTCATTAATTGTATTAACTTTACCCCTAATATCAAAACCACAAACAACAAATTGTACCTTATCTAATAACCCATCACTTTTAAGTTTGGAAGAAAGTTGATTCAGTAACTTTAAATCGTTTAGGTGACTACTACCACCTAGCCAACCAATTCTAATTCTATCAGATTTTTCTGGGTTTGGTATGTATTGTTTTTCATTTGGGTCAATAGCATTTGGTATTATCTCAACATTTTTATTATACTTTTTTATTTCATTAGCAAAAAGTTTTGTTGTTGTAGTTACATTTTCAGCATTTTTAATATTATTTAAAATATTAACATCTATGTTATTATTTTTAACAATGTGATATGCTGGGTGAGTTCTATCTGGTAACCAATAATCATCTAAATCCATTATTGTTACAACGCCTAGTGATTTAATTCGTTTAATTAAATCTTCCGTACCTTCATAAGGACCTAATGTTCTGTGGTAATGAATTACATCATATTGTTTTATCCATTCATCATCATCTAACTTAGGTTCATATTCAATATCCACATGAAATTCATCTGGGTATAATTTTTCTAAATGTAAGTTTGGTTTTGTTGAACGGAAATAAGAAACTCCAGTTCTATCGCTTGGTACAACTAATACCTTTAATTTTTTACTCATTTTTTAATTATATTTACATAAGTATAATTAAAAATTTAACATAAGTAAATAAAAAAACCCACATTAATGTGGGTTTTTTTATATTATTTAGTCGTTTTTTGTTTTACTTTAATCTTACCTTCTTTTATTAAGGTACTAATTGTTTTCTTAATAGTATTCTCAGTTAAATTTTTGGTGAAAGTAGTTGCCATAAATTCCAATAACGCCCCTTGTATCTTATTATCTAATTCCGCTTCAGTCATAGTTATTAATCTTTGACCTTGTGAATTAACAATTGAAGTTTCATTTATTGATTGTGAAACTTGTTGTGGTGCTTGTTGTGATACGTTTTGTGGTGCTAATTGTGGTTGAACTAAACTTTTAACATCTTCTAATGTAAATGTTGGTCCGTTACCGCTACCCATTTCTAATTTAGGTATTGGGTTATTAATCATAGCATTTTTTATTGCATCAGGCATTTTACTAGTATGTAAATTTGCGTAGTTATTACCCATAGGTCTAGTTGGGTTACCTTGTGGTGCTGCACCATCTGGCAATGAAGCCAATAGTTCAACGTTACCAGATATGGTTTCATTTACTCTACTATGGTCTACTTTGAAGTCTGTACCATTAACTTTATCCATTACTTGCTTAGCTCCACCAAGCATCGCTTGTAATCTTTCTTTACTTATATCACTCATATTTCTTAAATATTTAATTCTTCGTCTTCAACACCTTCTTCATCCGCTACTTTATTGCTATATAAATTACTATCTTTGTAATCATTAGCAGTTGGGTAATTGATTTGTGGTTTATTTTCGTTACCACCTATGTTATTACCTATGTTATTATCTATGTTATTATCTTGAGGGGTTTCCTCATTATCATCACTTCTATTTTTAACTAGAGGCTCATTTGTTTTTTTAGTGTCTAAATCACTTTGCCATTTGGCGTGTCTATCTCTATATTTATCTAAATTCTTATCACTAAATATAGCCATATTAGCTACACCACCATTATTTGGTATGTTAAGTGTTTTATCACCTAAAGCATTATATAATTCATCAGGTGGTGCATAAAATTTAAAATTAGTTTTAGTTATTTCCATTTTATCAATTAAAAATGTCTTCCAACGAATTGTTTTACCATTTTTATCCTTTTTTAAATTTGGCCCAGATATTTGATAAACTCTAACTGCTGTATTATTCTGAGACGTTTTACCCATTGCCAAAATTTGACAATATCTAGGTCCACTATTACTATCTATACTACCATCTTTGTAGGTGATATTAACCGCAAGATTACCATTTATTACATCTTGAACGGTTTTAATATCGACTGCTTCTAATATAACCTCTTTATATAAATTGTAAAGCTTCATTTAAATTTTTTTATTCTATAACAACTTGACCCTCATTATCACTAGTATCTGGATGCGTGTAACTATTACCATCATTATATTGATTAATGACAGTATTGCCTATTCTACCTGAACCAGCAAAGTTAGGATGACCATATATGTCATGGTAACCACCACCGTTAGCACTATCAAAAGGAACTCCAGTACCTTTACCATTAATTGGTGTAGTGTCGTCACTCTTAGCGTTTGTGTGTGTAGCTGAGTAGTTATTATTAATGTCGTTATTATTAAACGTGTTGTTCGTTAATAATTGTTGTCTTGCCGCAATTGCAGCTTCTTCTAAAGCGTTTGATGCCATAATTAATTGTTTTTGTTTTTAGTCATGTATTCTATTAAATATTTGATAGAATCAATTTCTTTGTTATAAACTTCATTTTTATTGTTACTCGACTTATAGATAGCGTCACCTGTCATAACATTCCTTAAAGTACTACCCTTAGTGATATCAATCATACCACCATTTGGATTTGTAGGATTTGCATTGTCATTATCCTTTTCGTGGGTTTTAATAAATTGATTTTCTAAACCCCCATCCATTTTAATCTTTTTTGACTGTTTTATACTATCCCTATTTTGACCAAGTGTTTTATCAACCCAAAGTTGAGTTGTTTTACCACCAATCAATTTATATTCATCATCATTACCATCACCTTTATATGAATCAAAATAATTCTTCAATCTTTTCATTTGAGAATATGTGACTTTCCTATCTGATACAATATCATTAGCCCTTTTAAACCCCTTTGTGTGTTCATTATTCACACTGATAAGTTTAATAGATTGGTTAATCGCATTAAATACTTTATCAGGTACTTTGAAAATATTATCCTTTAATTTACTATTAGGCATTTGGTTTTAATTTACTATTAATGAAATTTAATATCATTTCTATTTTATTAATATCGTTTGATAAACCATTTAGTTCAACACTTTTTACTAAATCTAACATTTTTCTTGTTACCCCATCTGGCAACTCTTTAGTGTCAATAATTGAATTATCATTAAAATCAGTATCTAAATCTTCTAATAATGTGATTGCTTTATCCTTTGCTATTTTATAACTTGCTTGAATTCTACTACCCATAGAGCGACCACCAATACTATTAACATTATATAGCGGTCTATTCGGTTGAATAGCTGTGTCTGCGTGTTGGTCAGTTGTATTTTGTGGTGCTGTTTTAATCTCACTATTATTTACATTCTTTTCATCACCAGATATACTACCACCCAAACCATTTACTAACTCATCAACTATTTCAGTTTCCTCCAAGTCACCTTCCAAGTCATCTTTGACTTTTTTTATCTTACCTTTTGGTTTGTATCCTTTAATATCCCTTTTCTTTAAAGTTTGCATAAATACGTTTTTATATAAATATAAGCGAAAAAGTTAATATTTATATAAAAACGTATATTAATGTCTTTTGTAACTAAAATAGATTATTCAAATAACCGACAAGTAAAACAATATGAATCAACTAACACACAACTCTCTGGGTCAACAGACTTTGGTGTGCATTATAGTGGGCTCACTGGTGGGGTTTTAAATTCCTCTATTACAACAACTAGTACTTTAATTAATATTGTCTCTACTTTTTCTGGTAATTCTGACACAACTAATATCACTTTTGGTGATTCTAGGATGGGTTCAGGTGCAATTACTTTAGTTGCAATAACAGATTCAACTTCAGGTGATACACAAAATGGGTTTGGATTTCAAGGAATTGGACCTTACCTTATTGATGGTAATACAATATATAGCGCATATACGGGTTCTTCATATGATTTTACAGTAACTTCAATTGAAGAGGTTGGTGTTCAAGAATGGACTGGTGAAACTATCAGTAATAATATATTAATATTAAGTGGTGAATCGGCAGATTTTACTGATAGAACTATCTGGGTTGACGTTTTAGGGATTACAAGAACAAAACGATTAATTTTAGCTGATAAACCAGATTCTTTAACTGGCGTAACAACCGTTTTAACAAGGGATGAGCTTGGTGATATATATGAAGTTGAATTTAGTGCGATTACAACAGATAATTTCATAACTGGTGCCACTTTTAGTGCAACAACTGGTGAATTAATTATTACAACGGTTTCAGGTGATTCAATAACCACTAATTTAGATGGTAGGTATTTGCCATTATCAGCTACAACTGGTGATGATTATACTACTGGAACTACATTTAACTCATCAAGTGGTATTATTGAATTTACCAGGTTAAGTGGTGGAACATATAATACTGATTTAGGTTTCACTTCTGGTGATACAAGTAATTGGGATATAGCTTATGATGACTCTATTACTGGGATAACTGTAACTGGTACGGTTTCTAAAACTATTACTCTTCAACAAAAAGATGGTAGTACCTTAACGGCTAATTTCACTGATAATGCAGGTGGTGGTTCAGGTGATGTAGTTACAGGAATGACATTCAACACTTTAAATGGTGATTTAGAATTAAGAACATTATCAGGTTCGACAATAACTGAAAATTTAGATGATAGATATAGTCTTACTGGACATACTCATATTGGTTTATCAGATGATTATTTAACAGGTGGTACATTTAATGTAAGTACTGGTGATTTAGATTTAAACCTTCAATCAGGAAGTACAGTTACAATAAACCTTGATGATAGATATTTAACTGGATTTACTGAAACACCAAATACAGATGATTATTTAACAGGTGGTACATTTAATGTAAGTACTGGTGATTTAGATTTAAACCTTCAATCAGGAAGTACAGTTACAATAAACCTTGATGATAGATATTTAACTGGATTT